>MAAC01006633.1_pt1 | contig 39381 bp, 26 predicted proteins | sample 1115981 | NCBI WGS metagenome assembly MAAC01 (sample SAMN04961126, study PRJNA320927) | seawater metagenome | isolation source: sample BD02T64 sea water enriched with oil for 64 days | place: USA:Gulf of Mexico | collected 2013-07-27 | reverse complement strand
GTATTATCAAATTTAAAGGTAAGTACTACTTATATTATAAAGGCCACGCCATCGGTGAAAAAATGTTTACCGACTCAAAATGGGGCGTTGCCATCGCTGACAAACCCGAAGGTCCTTATGTTAGACACCAAGCGAATCCGGTATCAAACAGTGGTCATGAAACGTGGGTATTCCCTTGGAAAACAGGCATGGCAGCCATTGTTGATTGGGCGGGCCCTGAAAAAGGTACCATTCAATATTCTGAAGACGGCATTAACTTTGAAATAATCACAACGTTAGAAGATATTCCTCCAGCAGGTGGTGCTTATGTTGCTGACAAATTTTTGGATAACAACGACGGACAAGGATTTTCTTGGGGCTTAGCTCATTATGGCGCGTCTAACTGGGCATTTTTAGTTGGTTTCACCTGTGATTTAACCCGCAAAGGTGAAAAAGATTTAGGTTGGCACAACTTCCCTCATTACAGTACGATTCGTGATGTGTTAAAAGACCCAGAAAGATTTGGTCTTGATAGAGAAAGCTTAACTAAACGTTGTAAATAGTACGTTTAAAAGCTCAAAAAAAATGACCTACTTGTAGCAAGCCGTTTGGGGTTGGTGTGCCAAAAGAATCCTCTGTGTGAGGATTCTTATTTGTCATTAAAATATAAAGCTAATTTACTTTTACCCATATTTCATCAGGTGATCTTTTGTATTCAACATTATACCTGCAATCTTTGATTACATATGAATATAAAGCACTGTCATTATTAGGAGTTAGGTCAATAAACTTAATTTCTTTTGAATTGAATTTATAGTTACCAAATGGGTAGTTATTTGTACGGTTATATGAATTTAGATCTTCTGTTAATCGTTCTATAACATCACTCATGATTGCAGAGTTATCTTTCTTTGGTAATGATTGAATAATACCTATATTGTGATAAAGGTTTTCGTCCACATACTCAATAGAATGTAATAGTTCTATTCGAGCATATATGATTGAAATCATATGTCGTGCTAGAAATATATCGTAACCTCTACTCATCATATATTTTACAATTTCAACTAAATATCCAGCTTGTGCTTTAAACGTGTCTAAATCCGTTTTTATAAAAGAGATATCATCATCTATTAATGCCTTCTTTGCTTTTTCTTTATTTGTAAGGCTTATGTAGGTTGATAGAATAACAAAAGCATCTCCAGATTTTAGAACAATATTTTTATCTAGCTTTTCGTTTCTTACATACATGTAGCAATCTGATTGTGAATTCTTGACATCACTTTTTTGCCAATCTAAATCTTCTAGTAATCTTTCTAAAGCTGGAAGCATCGAATGGTTTTTAACACTCCATTCATACATTACATTAAGAATATGTTCTGCTCTGGTTTCTAGTCTAGTAAGTTTCTCAGAATTATTATTCTCAGTTATTTGATTTTTATTAAAAATATAAACCATTATTATACTTGAAAGCGTTAAGAAGGTTCCTAATGTTCCAGCGATGTATGCACCAAATTCCCCCCACTTAGTATGATTGTCAGAAAGTCCACCATTAAACGTTATTAAGTAAGCAGAAATTGATATCGCAATTAATAAAGAAGCGGTTCCAGAAAAAATTTTAATCATTTTGTTTTTGTACAATTCAAATCCCTTTTAAATTATTTTATACTTGTTTTATTATTAATATATATCATATTTTATTTTATATTCAATACATTACCGAGTAAACAATATCTTACCTATGAATAATTTGGGATACATCATAAGGTTTGTCAGCAAGCCCTATCCTCATTGCTGGTGTTTTTCCATCTTGACCCACTTGAATGTAATTTCTAAAGGTTTTTAGCATGATTAATTTTTTCTCTACAGCTATAGGGCTATATGATGAATTTTTATTAAATATTCTTCCTACGCTTCCTTGGCTTGATGATGGTCTAGCTAATGTTGAAATCTTCTCTCTTGTGATATTAAAGAATCTGTCGATTGCATGAAGTGAGGCGTTATGAAACATAGATGCTTGCTTATCTATCGGTAAATCTCTTTTAGTGATCCAATGCACCATTTTTTCAGGCTCTTTAATTTCTGAATATGGGATCTTTAGCCACTCCTTTCCGTTAATAGTTATAAATTTATCTTCTACTCTAGGAGCAGCAAGCTTATTCAAAATTAACTTTTTTTGAGCCTCATAATAGCTAATTTGTTCATTTTCCATTATTTCGTGAATAAAGAAGTCGGAGTCCTTCTTTAAGTTTTCTTTGTCTACGGAAGAATGAATCCCTTTATCAATTTTTACAGAAAAAGCATCAAGCTCTCCCTTGAAGTTGTTCTTACTAAAGCTATTTAGTACTGCTCTATCCATAGCTGGATCTTGATCTAAGTAAAAGTTGACCTTTTTAGCGTTAAAAAACTTCTTAGCTAGCCATAAAAAATGAGCATAAGTCATGTATTCAAAATGAACTCTTGTACCTGTGACAGCATCAGACCACCCATCAGATGCATCACTCAATATGATACCTATTTCACTGCTAATTTCGTTCATTCGTTCACTTTCCATTATTGAACGTTCAAGACCTGTCAAATTTAATTCATTCAGCTCTTTTTGCAGTAACCTAATATGTTTAAGTGAACCTTGGGCTAACAATGTATCTCTAGGCATCCAAAGGTGGGCATATTTTCTAAAATGTTGTTTATATTTAGCCGAGGTTGATTCTTCTAACATGAGTAATTCAGGCATATTTGCCAGTGGGTCAAAATTAATGTTCATGCCAAAAACATAACCTGACCATAAATCAGCAGTGCCTATACCATTAAGGATTGTATTTACCTTGTTCTTTCTATCAATCCAATTCAATGTGTAATCTTGCTTGTCGGTACATAAGTTGAACCTCTTTCCTCTAGTTAACTCTTTTAATCGTTTTTCTTTGTTATAAGTAAACAACGCGCATTTCTTAGCAAAGCGATCCATTTTTTCATAATAGGTTTGTGGTGACATTTCAAAAACAGATATTGAGCCACGCACAGGAGTCTTGTTAACCATTTCCCTGAATAATGTTTTCTCAATTTCAACTCTTGTATTTGGTTTGCGCTTTTCTTTAACTACCACATGTGTAAAAGACTTTTGGCATGACTTACAAGAATACCGCTGATTACCCGTTGCGGTTCTACCATTACGTTTATAGAGGGTTGGGTTGTACGATGATTTCTTATTAAAATTTTCGCATTCAGAGGTTTTACAAGCATCATTATGGACAGGGGTATCAATATAACTTGCTGGTTTGGATACTCGATTTAGCTCTTGATGAATTGACTCGTTACTTTTTAAGGTAACAGTTTTACCACAACCAACACACTTAAGAGATGATGTTCCAGCAGCAACACTCAATACTTTGAAGGAGTTAATTTTTTGCTGTTCGGTTGGAGCAACTAAAAAATAACTACACTGAGGGTTATAACATCGGTTAAACTGTATCCTATTGACGTTTTTAGGTATTAATTGTAACCTCGATTTCGTCATGCCACACCACCAAAACTTAGCGTTAAATATGATGTTCTTTATAACATACTAAAAAACAACCACCTGATTTAACACTAATTATAGTACAGACATTAAAAAGGGCTAGTGTTTTTTAGAACACTAACCCCGAACGGCTAGCTACTTGTAGGTCATTTTTTTTGTTCATTATATTACTGTTTTAATCATTGTCTTTTGATGATCTTGCTCTTCTTTTCTCTATTAACACAAACATAAAAAAAGCTAATCCCCACCAAGTAAAACTGCCACCACTTGATGTTGACTTTTCAGTTACCGTTTCAGTTTTTACTGGAATCGATGAAGCCAAAAGCGGATCACTGCCAGCGGCAATTTCTGCGCTATCTGAATAACCATCATTATCATCATCGTTGTCAGCATTGTTACCAATGCCATCACCATCTGTGTCAATTGATTCTGTGCTATCGAATGGAAAAGCATCTGCATTATCGGTAACGCCATCATTGTCATCATCGAGATCGGCATTGTTACCAATGCCATCATTATCACTATCTAGACATTCTTGTGGGTCTTCAGGAAAGGCATCATCAGCATTGATACAACCGTCATTGTCAAAGTCATCATCTAATAAATTAGCTGGTGTATAGGCATAAACATTCGCTAACCCTAGCTCATTAATAGCAATGGTATCATTAGCATCTTCAAGCGCGATAATACCAAAGCCAGAAATTTTATTTAAATTAGGCGTGCCTGGTATTGAAAAGACAACATTTCCCTCTCCTTCAAAATCGACTTGATCCATATCGATAATTGCATCAGTGATTTGTTCACTGCTATACCAAGATAATTGATGAATGTTCACAGACGCAGTTCTAGTTGAATCCCAATCTTGTATTGGGATATCAATGGCAGATGAGCGCCACCAAGTGTTGTCGTCTCTAATTATCATGGCCCATTGTTGAGCTGGTGACTGTGATATATTGAATATTAAATTAGCATCCAGAGCAGATATGTCGAGCCACACACTGGATACATTAGCCGTTGATTCAGCATTTAATTCGGTATTTTTATCGAAACGGGTATAGATTCGAGAACCTTTTTTAGCACCATCTTGAAACTGAACGATACCGCCCCATTGATTATTTTGGCTAATATTACCTCCAGATGAAAATGCTCCCCATGCCCATTTTTGTTCAAACCTGTGGATCTGCTCGTTATTGTCACCTTGACTATCGATGCGTACAAAACCGTTCTCATCAGGCTGTTGGTTTTGATCAAAACTTTCGGTGAGTACGGTTTTAACTCTTGGCGAAAATTCTGATTTATCAGGAACCGTGTCACTGGCAAAAAGCTCTAGGATGCCCCAGTTAACTAACTTAGGGATAGTAATCGTCGCAATACCTTCATTGTGCTCTACATTCAGCACTATTGGTGACTGCCCTGCTTGGTTAAAACGAGCAGAAAATAGGGTTTTACCAAATAAGGTATCTGAAACAGTAACCACTAAATTGGTTTTAGCATTAATTGTTGCCGTTTCTTTTTTATAATCGCGATTAACAAGATGAATAATATGTGGCGGATTTTCGTGAGGGAACTCATTATTTACTCGTGGAAAACTAGCCACGTTATTTGCACTAACGGTAATTTCAATTGCGTGCAATTGCTTTAATTCGGCTAAGTTTGGCCAAGTAACAAGTTTACTTTTATTGTCATCGAGTACTTTCTGTTGAAGAGGGTCAAGTGAAACGCCATTAAAAGGCGTTTGTACCACCGCTTGATAGTTCTCAATTTGGGTAATTTGTTTCGTTTCAGTAAGGTATTTAGGCCACCACTCATCCCCTGCTATCAATAATTTATAAGGAATGTTGTTTTCCATCAGATCGGCGGCAGCCGAAAATACATCCAACTGATCATATCGATTGTTACGATAGGCCGCATGGCTATGCACAAGCCCAACTTTGGCGACAGATTCAAAGTTATCAAACAAGTAATTGTTTTGTGCAATCCAACGATAAATGTAATCATAATCACCATCGTTGGCGTCATAATATCGTTGTCCTTGATCGTTATATGACCACATATGTTCGGGCGCCATAAATACGGCGCCATTAGCATATGCTTGCGCTATCCAGCCTTTAACTAAATCAGTCGCATCAGGGTTGTCGACCATATAATTCCAATCAGTATTAGGTTGGCCCGTTAACGCTAACGGTTTGTCTAATGCTTCTGCCAATTTATACATCAGCATCACTTCACTGCTGAGGATCTAAAATTGGTGAGCTTGAACCCACATCAATATAGCTACCATTTTCCTTTTTAGGGTAGCCTTTGTCTTTGGCAATCTTATCAGTGAAATTTACTAATTCAGCCAAATACTCTTTATTCCATGCTTGTAGGAAAAATTTAAAGGTTTCACCCAAAGGAATGTCGACGCCGCTCATTGTTGCTGCTTCATAAGTCTCAACCGTATAACCTAACGACTTTAAATAGCTACCATAATGAAACTCTTCAATGTTAACGATTCCCATCGCGTTAAGTTCAACTTGAGAATACTTGTTTGTTAACCAAGTATTGAAGTTGCTCTGGCAATCATCACTAAAGCCACCACCTAAATGATATTGCGCAGGTGCGGTATGTTGAGAGTCGAATAATATCGCATCGACAGTTTCTGGATTTGTTGCTTCACCGTAAAAAGCAATATCTTTGATCTGCCATTCAATATATTCTTTAAATAATGGGGCATGAGTTGAAAAATAATAATGCCCAGGAAACCATTTTATCTCAAGAGAGGAGCCATCTAAACGCTTGACCATAGCATTATGGTACTGTTGAGGGTATTTAGTTGTCATTCCCCGCCAAATCACATCCCACTCTATACGAGACACCCAATCAATATCAGCACCGTTATGCTGCAAAATCCCCTCGACGTAATTTTGCATGCTTTCATCAAAGTTATTTTGTGCATCAAAATTTGAAAAGGTTGGCGGTAGGAAGCCCCACATTGTGGAATCTACTTGGTATTTTTCATATTTACCATGATTTTGAGAGTTAAGTTCGTGCCATAAAGGTTGAGTAAATAAAATTTCTGATTTAGCTAAAAAGGGCTTGTTCTCAGTAGCAATAACAATGCTATTGAACAAAATAATTACATTAATAAATAAGATATTAATCCAACCAAGATTCATCGATAATCTGCTTTTATTCATATTGCTCACACTGCGAAGTTAAAAGGTGTTTACTAAGTAAATAGAAGATATGGCTGTAGTTCACAGCCATATTAAAAGTGAGCTATTTGGTTATTTTAGTAGTTTCAATTTTATAGCTTATTGCCACTTTATTAGACGCTTTAAAAGGAGAGATAATTTCCAAGCCTTGCGTTGTCATTCGCCAGATTATTTCCTCAGAAGAATCAACAACGCTAACTTTACTAACGTTTAAACCGGCAAGTTTTTCTTTCGACAAGCTTTTAATTAACACTTTTTTATGACTTCCTGGCCAGCCCATTTGGATAGCATAAATAGTATTGCCATTGGTGGTAAAGCGAATGTTCTCTTGGTTATAAGCGCCATCCATTTCAACAAAGTGCCCTGAAGATTTTAACCGTTTAGGTCCTTCACCATACGTAGTATATGGACGAGTATTATAAATAGCTTCACCATTGGCTCTTAACCATTTCCCAACGCCAAGTAGAGAATCTTTTTGGGCTTGTGGGATAACACCATTTGCTTTAGGCGAGATATTTAATAATAACTGGCCATTTTTACTGACAATATCAATTAGCGTATGAATAATTTCTTTTGATGATTTTATCTCTAACTCTTCGGTATACGACCAACTGCCCGTTGTTGTCCATGTGCCAGCGCTAATCGTATCATCGGTTAACCAACTATAAGGCGTTGATTTATCCATACGCCCTTTTTCAAAATCAACCACACCAACAGATTGCGGCATGTCTTCTTGTTTATAGGTGATCATCACCTCTTTATCCCACTGCTCAGCGGCATTTAAATAGTAAGCTGCAAACGCTTGGCGATTGCTTTCTGGAATACGGTCTAACCATGAATCAAACCAAATCATGTCGGGTTGATAATTATCAATCACTTCTTCTAACTTACCATTCCACATATCAAGCCATGCTTTGCGAGGCATTGAACCGTAGAGCTTTTGCAGATCAGCGGTATCTTTAAATTCGCTGTTATTACGCAACATGTATTGCTCTCGTCCGTAATAATGCCATTGTCTGCGCTTTTTAGCGGCTTGCTTACCTGGATCTCCCCCTTTAGCATGATGAAAAGTGGTGATGAATTTCATGTCACGTTTACGAATCGCTTTTGCCATTTCACCTACAATGTCCCTTTTAGGTCCTGTGTCAGCAGCATTCCACGGTGTTATCTCAGAGTCCCACATGGCATAACCATCATGATGCTCAGCCACGGGTCCGGCAAACTTAGCCCCTGATAAATAGAATAAGTCAGCCCATTCTTCCGCGTTAAAATTAGTAGCAGTAAATTGAGGGATTAAGTCGTGATATTCAACATCTTTGGGCTCACCAAACGCTTGTTTATGATGTTCATGCTCACGAAATGTTTGAAAACCAACGCCTAAGTTATAATTGCGCTTTTGTTTATTTTCTATCGGCTTTTTACCGCTAGGGTGACCATACATAGTACGCGGATAGTGCTCATTACCATACGCTGGCACAGAATAAGGCCCCCAATGGAAATATATGCCAAATTTCGCATCTTTAAACCATTCAGGTGCCTGTTGATGTGCTGAAAGCGACTGCCAATCAGCTTGATATTTATCAGCAGATGCCATTGATGACATAGCCAATGCTGAAGCGAGTAGCAATAATTTTGTTTTCATATCTTTCAATAATTCCCTTTGATGATTTACCAACTAAAATGAAACTCAGTTTCTTCAAAATATGTTTCATTTGGCTCAAGAATACTCTTAGGTGCTTGCGTAATGTTAGGTCCATTAGGAAATTTAGACGTTTCAAAACACATTGCTCGATACTGACCATACTGCTGACCACTTTCGCGCTTAAGTTTATCGGAGGTAAAATGACCGGTATAAAACAACATACCCGGATCTGTCGTTACCACCTTCATTGTTCTGCCAGACTGTGGTTCAAACACTTGAGCTACCTGATGCTTAGCATCAAATGCTTTTGAAAAAATATAATAGTGTTCAAAACCAAAATCTAATGCATCAATAGAATGACCCAATATTTTTTGTTCATTAAAATTTTCAATGCCCGCGACAACCTTAACTGGACCAACAGGTACATTGGTATTGTCTGGTAGTAGTATTTGATCGGCGGCTATTTGTAATTCATGGCTTTTAATATTGTCTTTAAAACCCGTTAAATTATAATAAGTATGATTGGTTAACGACAATGGTGTCGCAGCATCTGTACTTGCTTGATAAGTGATCTTAAAGACATTACTTTTGGTTAAACGATATTGCACTTTTACCGACAAGTTGCCCGGATAACCTTCATCGCCATCAACTGAAAGCAGTGTTAAAGATAAACCAACCGCATCATCTTCTTTAAAACTTGTTGCTTGCCAAATACGTTTATCAAAGCCAACAGTACCACCGTGAAGATGATTAGGCGCATTATTAGTCGCTAGGGTATATTGCTGATCGTTTAAAGAAAATTTTCCGTCTTTTATTCTTGCTGCATAACGGCCGACAATCCCACCAAAATAAGGCGCATTGGCCTTATATTCTTCACTAAAATAACTGGCTAAATTATCAAAACCACAAACAATATCATCAATACTCCCATCACGATCAGGAACCTTTATCGAGGTAACAATTCCCCCATAATTGGTAATTTTAATCGACATACCATTACTGTTTGATAATTCATAAAGCTCGACAGAGTTACCATCAATTTCACCGAAAGGTTTTTGTGTAATATGCATTTTTTGCTTCCTTCTAAGGTTGATTTTTAAAAATTATTACCGACTGAAATGATCAAAATACCAGTAACCATACTCGCTAAGCCCGAATACATGGTACGTCTTGCCTTACTTGATGTTTGACTCCATTCACCAGTGAAAATACCACTAACTATGGCAGTAACGACACACGCCGTATTGAAAATGGCATAACCGACAGTATTGCCCGAAGTGCCTAATTTAAAAGCTGAGTAGGCAAATACTGCCGATGCAGCATAATGAAAAAACGCCATCATCAAAATTAACAATACATTTTTACTCACGTGAGGGGTTTTAAACGATGACCATGCTTTTTTACTTGAAAGTTGCCAAGCAAAATAGCCAGCCATGATAACTCCGCCACTTAAGAATATAGGAAACATTACGGCAAGCGCCGTTACCCATTCAGGATTTCCTTGAGCAAGACTTGCCTCGTGTAATGGAGGTCGACCAACTGCATTCGCTAAGCTAAAACCAGTTGCCAGTAATCCACCAATTATCGCGATAGAAATACCTTTTGTCATGGAGCCTTGCTGGCCGTTAGGCTCTTGTTCTAGATTATCTTTTTCTCGTAAAATTCCTGCTCGGCCGTTTGCAAGTACGCCAAATAAAACAAAAGACAAGCCAAGTACTATGGCGATAAGCGCATTACCTTGCGGTACGCCATCAACAAAAAACGGTAATAATGAACCCACAAGTATTACAGTGCCAATAAACAAACTAAAGCCAAGAGACAATCCTATATGGTGGATTGCTTTGCCCCACATCATTACGCCTATGCCCCACAAAATACTGGCGCCGACCATGGTCAGTAACACTTCAGATGAAATGGCAGAGAAAACCTCACTCACACCGTTCATAATGCCAAACGTAGCGATAATCGGCACAACAAACATGGTAAGCATAAAAAATAGTGCCCAAGTGTTTTCTTCTTTAAAGCCTTGCGTGTACTTTTGCGGCAAAGCGTATAAACCAAGCATTAGGCCTGCTATTAGCGCAAAACCTATTCCGGTTGTTAAATCAGTCATTTGCATTCATCTCTTATCGTTATATTTATGAACAGCAATCAAGCCAGTGTACTTTACAAAGACACGCTGAATTGTTACTTATTTTTTTGATTTGATGGTGTATTCATCTACAACTAAATAACCATCTTTATTCTTATCTCGATTGACAAATACTTTTGTCATCTGGTCAATTTTTTCGGTTTTGATGCGATGTAAAAACTCTGCTTTAGATAATTTCCCATCCTGATCTTTATCTAATTTAGCAAAGTCTCTTTGACCAGCAGTTGCGCCAAAAACTATTGCAAGTGTTGCCAACAATATAAGTATTTTTTTCATATCTTATCTCCAATTAAATTAACGCTTATCTGCGTTAAATAATGCTTCTGTAGTGAAACGAATATTTTCTCGTTTGAGCCTTCTGGTTTTATGTCCAGTCAAATCGGTTTCAAAGCGGATCAAGTGTGGCCATGGCTGATTTTTCCGTTGAGCTACATGCGATATTCCCCAGGTGATACCTTGACCATTTTTTGTATTGGTATAGGCATCAGGTACATAAGGACCTGCAGCATCTGGCGGCAGAACAACGTGAGATTTAATTTCAAAATTCACGCCGTCTGGTGACCATTGAATAGTATTTTTTTCTGGTCCATTGGCAGTAACTAAAGCAGCAATGCCTGATTTATATGGCCATAAAACCACTTCATGACCACTATTTAGTACCGGATTTTGAGGATGTTTAATAAAAGGTCCAAATGGGCTATCAGCTGTTGCCAGTCCCCCAGAAAAGTCCGGATAAGTGAGTTTTAGTTTTCCTGACAAGCCCATAGGGTGAGCTTTGTAATAAAGGTGAATTTTATCATTGAACACTAACAAGAATGGGTCATGCACTTTTAGACTATCAAAGTCTCCTTCTTCCTCAATTTTCGAGCGAATTGGCTTTTCACCTTTCCAAACGCCACTTTTCCCCGGTGTTAAGATTGGCTCAGGATGACGGTGCCAAGGTCCTGAAGGGCTATCAGACCAGCTCATACCAATAACGTTTTTAGTTCTTTGGTTATATGGCCATTTTACTGCTTGATAATAAAGATAGTATTTACCTTGCCATGCCAATACACCAGGAGTGAAAACACTTCTATCATCAAATTCACCTTTAGGTCCTCGAGGAACTGCTAAGCCTTGTTCTTGCCAAGTGACACTATCTTTTGACGTTGCATAAAAGATATCAGCCAAATCCCAAGTATTGGCAGGCGTATTCTCATCTGCTTTTTGATAACCAACTGGAGGCTTCTTCATCACCACTTTGGTGTAATACACATAATATGTACCATCGACATTTATGATTTGGCTAGCATCCCGACGACTTACTCCTGCTTCCATTTCAAGACCTTTGAGCGGCCTATAACGAAATGAACTATAAAACTCATTATCATACGGGTTCTTACTTTGCCAAACTTCCTGATAACGCTTCATTGCAGCACTAGGTGCAACAGTTTGGTCAACTTTATCACCAGCAACGACAGTTGAAGGAAACAAGTTTGCAAGCAATGCGATTACTATCGCAATTGAATTTACCTTAAACATAAAACAACTCTTGTTTATTTATAATATTAAAAACAACGCCACCAAGGTACATTATTAATAAAAACCAATCAATACTCATTATTTAATGACTACAATGTGATTTTTTTACTAATAAAATCATTTTTAGTGGCGCCTCAGTAAAATTTAAATGAAATAGTTAACTAACAACCTTGGTCCATGGTGACATTGGCTGTTGGTACCGCCACTTTAAAGGCATTAATTTGCTCACACGACAAGTTTGGATTCTTGGTGACGTTCAACTCGGTCAAACCTGTCATAGAATGTAATGCTTCTATCGTTGTCAATTTATTTGCCTTCATGTTTAGCGTTTCCAAATTAGTGAGCTCACCTAGCGTACCTAAGTCATCGCCTGCTAAGTTTTGATTGGCCAAACCAAGAAAATATAGGTTTGTCATCGAATTGAACTTGGCATAATCCTTCATGCCTGTTGCCCCGCCCATATTTAAGTTCTCCAAATAAGTCATGTTTTCGTGTACAAACACCATGTCATCATTATTGAGACGCTTAAGGTTAAAAATGCTCAAAACTTTTAACGAAGGGTGATCTTTTAATGGTTGGAAGCTGTCCACTTTGGTCGCATTAATGATTAAGGACTGCATAGAAACTAAATTTTCTAAGCCGCCCAATGAACTGACCTCTTTATCAGGTACACCTGTCGTCGCGCCACAATTTAATACGACTATATCGCCAACTTTTACAGCATTTTCATTACCCTTTTTATAAATACACGCTGCCATTATTGGGTCTTCAAATGGAGGTAAGTCGCTTAAAAGCGTTTCTGGAGTTATTTCACAGGTTGTTGGTTTGGCAATAGTGGTATTAATTAAGATTTTTCCTAACTCTCCTAATTCATCACAATCAACTGATGTACCTACAAGGTTTAACGTAGCTAACGAGGTCAGTTTTTCTAAACCAGTTAATTCAACTATTTCAGGTGAATTACAACTTAAGCTATGAAAATCTACAACTAAACCACTATCAGGGGCTTGGGTATCAACACACTCTTGCACTGGTTGACTAAAAACAATATTGTCTATCAAACAAGTTGCCGGGGTAACAATATCTGTATTGGGTAATTCTGCTTGTAAGTTACTTAAATCGACACATGGCACTGCTGTTTGGCTTAGATCTAACTGTGCTAAGTTAATAAAGTTTTCTAGACCAGCAACATCATTAATTGCGGGTTCTGAACATGACAAATATGCTAATTGTTCGTTGCTTGTCCAACCATTAAGGGAAACTTCATCCGCAACACACGCTTTCAATAATAAATCATTAAATGCAATTTGGTTGTAAAAACAACCTGCGGGTTGAATCACTTGCGTAATGCTTTCATCCTCATCAACCGCAGCACGTTCAACAGCTTGCGTTTGCATTTCGTCAATAGCTAAACAAGACATACCAGCATTAGTTAAATCAAGTGTGGCTAATGCTGAAAAATAGTGTAAACCGTGAACATTTGAAATGGGTGCTGAACAACTCAATGATGTTAATTCTTTCGACGTAGTAATGCTTTGTTCAACAATGCCATTTTCTATGCATTGTTTTAAATTTTCATCGGTAAACGGAATGGCTGCCATGTATAAATCAATGGCACTTTCCATTTTGTCACTGCTTGATGAACTATCACTGCCACAGCCTGTAACAGTAGCAATTAATGCTAATAAACTAATTAAGTTCTTAATCTTCATTATATTAAACCTCTATAATTAGGTGTAGTTATCACTACACCTTATTTAATTCCTTCAATTCTGTGAGATACTAAAATTTACCATTAATACCTAAACGGAAAATTCGACCTGCTTGAGACATGTACAACATACGGTTTGATGGGCCTTCGCCTTCCAAACTGTTCCCTTCAAGTGGTGAGGTCACATAACGCTCTTGTACCTCATCAGTCACATTGACAACACTGAAACTTAACCAGTATTTTCCTAAGCCATAACCGGCTGAAAAATCAAGTTGGCCATAGTCATCATTCCAATACATATTGCCGTTAGCGCCTGCTGGAGTGTATAAACTGTCGGTACGGTAGGTGTACGCAAGACGCACATTGACGCCCTTCTCTTCATAGTAAAGTGTTGCGTTAGCGCTGTGCTTTGACTGGTTGAGGAAAGGTAAGTCGACTTCCTGAAGTGGCGATTCATCCCCTGCTTCAAGTTTTAAATAATCGGCTTCGCTATCGGTATAGGTATAGTTAACTAGAGTACCGAAATTTGCCCATTTTCCAGGTAAGAAAGTGAAATTAGTTTGAAACGATGTTTCTAAACCAAAAATACTACCACCTGCACCGTTTTCTGGCATTTGAGCTCTAAAGCCAACGGGCTCACCTTCACCATCTAACCAATAAGGTTCTCCCGTTACAGGATCATGGGTAACGCCTTCAGTAATTCTGTTGTAATAGAAACTAGAAATGTCTTTATAAAAAGTACCTAGATTAAACATCGCACCTTTGTCAAAATACCATTCAAAAGCAAGATCAACCTGTGTTGCTTCAAACGGGTCTAAATTAGGGTTACCAGCCCATATCCCAGGTCTGTCAACCAGTGGGGCTGATTTCATATAAGGCGCAATTTCCCAGAAATTTGGCCTTGCCATGACTTCTGAAACAGCAAATCTAACCAGCTTATCTTCACTTAGTGCATATCTAAGATTTAAGCTAGGTAATAAATTATTGTACTTTTTAACAACGTTAACATCACGATAATCAACCACAGGAAGCTTAGCGTAATTGTCTAAACCTTCACGATACTCCAACATGTTAAATTGGTTACCAGCATAACCACGTGAAGTACGGATAGTTTCTACATAACGTAATCCGATATCCCCCACCAGTTGACCGTCTAATGCATCAATAGTGAGCATGGCATACAGCGCTTTTGTTTCTATATCCAGATTAAATGAGTTACGATAATCTCGATATTTAGAAAAAGGCAATTCGTCGAAACTATTAACACCAAATACATTTAAAGCATTTTGTTGTGCTGTGGCAAAATCAATCACAGACCAATCCCTGATCATATTTTCAGAGCCTTGACCTGCCATAAAGTCATCTACTGGAAATTCAGTTAAGTTGTCAGCATCCATAAAGCTCGATCGCACTTTGTCGTTATTATTAACATCCTCTAACCACATCTTTATGTAGGTACTATCATCTTCTTTTGATTTTTGGCGATCAGTCCACTTAGCACCAAACTCAACAGAGGCGAAAACGTCGCTGTCTAAGGCATAATCAAAATCAATTTGAGCAGAATAGTTTTCATCTACAATGTGACGAACATTATTTCGAATTTGTGATAGGCGGTGAGGGTTGTCATACAAGCCTACTGGCGACTCACCTACCTGATTGATTTCAATTAAATTATCCTGAGCAACATTAAAGCCATGGGTAATATTTTGCGCAGCAAATAGATACTGACTTTCATTACCATTATCTTCAGTACTTTTTGAGTAACCCACTTCAGCACTAATAGACAATTTGTCCATTCGGTAGTCACCACCGAGTCCAACCATGAATGTTTTGGTTTTGGTGTCACCTTGTCGTTCAGAGCGAGTCGTATGTTGTTGATTTGGATATCGAGCAGCCTTGCCGGTAAAATCACCATTAAGTAGTGTTCCCCATGGGTCAACTGTAATATTTTCAACTAAGCCTTGGTTATAACGAAAACGGTTCCAGTTTTGATAGAAAGTCTGCTCTTTTTCTAACTCTGAATAGGTAAAGTCAAGGTGGGTATCAATATTTTGAGTAGGTCGATATTGTAAATTTAGTGTTCCACCTAAACGTGTTCGCTCTTGAAGATCGATTCGCTGACCAAATTCATCTGGATACCAACCAATACCATCTTTATCGCTAGCAATATTATCTTTACTTTGCTGTGCTGTATCAGCAGATAGTGCAGCATCATCAATAAGCGCTAAATCAACATCTCGCCAACCACGGGTAAAATACTGATCCTGTCTGACATGCCTCTTTTCATAAGAAACATTGCCAGAAAATCCAAATTTATCATCGACATTTCTGATATACGTAAAAGCTAGATTGGGATCATTCTCACCAGCCAATTCACTATAAGTCTCTTTAAATTCAGCAGAAAAAACTTGTTCTTTTTGAATATCTAATGGGCGGCGCGTTTTTAAATTAATAGAGCCACCAATACTTCCTTCATCATGAGAAGCACTCGGGGTTTTAACGACTTCGATTGCCGCTAATAAATCAGCTGAAAAACTACTGAAATCTACATCTCGACCATTCCCGCCTGAAGTCATGGTTTGCCCATTGACTTTAATTTGATTGAAGTCACTTCCCATACCTCGAATACTAACTGAAGTGCCTTCCCCCATATCTCGTTGAATTGAAATACCCGTTACACGCTGTAGCGCTTCGGCTACATTTTCATCAGCCATCTTGCCAATGTCTTCAGCGATAATAGTATCAATGACATTTTTACTTTCACGTTTTCTGTCTAATGCTGCGGCAAGTGCATCACGTGTACCTTGAACCTCAATAACTTCTATATCATCGAGATCTTTACTCACTGCTTCTTTTTCTTCATATGCAGAAACGGTTAAAGCACTTGACGCTAACATTGTTGCTAGAGCGAAAAGACACTTTGTTTGAATGCGACTTTTTCTAAATGTTTTCATTATTTCCCCAAACGATTTCATCTTAAATAAAGGTAAATCACTACTTTCATTTACTAACTTAAATGATTACAATTGAATTGTATATAGTCATTTGTTAACAATTTTACATTTTTTAGTGTTTATCATATACTAGGAACACCAAAGCATACTGATTTTTGTTCTTATAAAATGCAATATAAATGGCTAGAACTAGCTATGTTTTTGTAAAGCAATAGTGATTAAATGGAATAAAATATAAAATAAAAACCTTAACTAACAATGAATTATACAACAGAGCGAGACCTAGGCATTAAATATAAATATTCATGAAAAAAATATTTTTGTATCGCAACCATCAAATAAGTGTACTTTATTATTAAAAGACATTATGATGTATTTACGATAACTTAAGACAACCACTTAATACTGTTAAGTGGAAAGATGAAGTAACAAAACAAATAGTTTTTAAAAATGGAACAAGACAATGATGAAATCAATTGTTTGCCGAGAACCAGGTAAACTGGAATTTTCCAATAGTAAAAAGCCGACACCTTTAGCAGGTGAAGTGCTATTGAAAATACGCTGTATAGGTGTTTGTGGAACTGATATTCATGCTTATGGAGGCAGTCAGCCCTTTTTCTCTTATCCTCGTGTACTTGGGCATGAACTTGCTGGTGAAATTATCGAATTGGGTGAAGGAGTCGATTTGCCTCTTGGCAGCGCTGCTTTTGTTATACCTTATTTAGAGTGTGGACAATGTGTGGCTTGTAATGCAGGAAAGCCTAATTGCTGTACTAATATTGAAGTAATAGGTGTGCATCGTGACGGTGGTATGTGCGAATACTTAGCAGTGCCCGCTGATCATGTAGTCATTAGCGAAGGTGTGTCTTATGAAGAACTTGCTATTGTTGAGTGTTTAGCTATTGGGGCTCATTCAGTGAGCAGAGCAAACGTTAGTAAAAGTGATACTGTGATGGTTCTTGGTGCTGGCCCCATAGGGCTTGGCGCAGCACAGTTTGCTCAAGTTAGCGGCGCTAAGACTTTTATAGCAGATGTAAATCCCGAGCGGCTAAGGTTCTGTGAGAATGAGTTTAATTTTGATGCCCAAGTCGATTGTAAGCAAGATGTACAAGCACAGTTATCTATATTAACAGGCGGCGACATGCCAACGGTAATCATTGATGCAACGGGTAATCCAAAAGCTATGGAGTCAACCTTTGGTTGGCTTGCTCATGGTGGCAGAATTGTCTTTGTCAGTGTAGTAAAAGCCGATATCTCTTTTCATGATCCAGAGTTTCACAAGCGCGAAACAACCTTAATGGGTAGCAGAAATGCCACAAAAGAAGATTTTGAACATGTTGTCGATTGTATGCGTACTGGCAAGGTAAAGTCAGCCAACATGGTGACACATAGGACCTCGTTTAACGATTTTACCAAAACATTCCCAGAGTGGGTAAAACCAGAATCGGGTGTTATAAAAGCAATAATTGAAGTTGGATAGAAAAAATTTATGCGAATCGATGCTCATCACCACTTATGGCAATACAATCAGGAAGAATACGATTGGATTGATGACACCATGACCTTGCTTAAAAAAAATTTCTTAGTAAAGGAATTAAAGCAAACCTTGGCCAATAACCAAATAGATGGCTCTATAGTGGTGCAAGCAAGACAAAGCATAGAAGAAACAAACTGGTTACTCTCCTTAGCTAAGGATTGTGATGAAATAAAAGGCGTGGTTGGTTGGCTAGATTTAAAAGATGACAACTTAGCTCACCAGTTAAGACAATGTAAAACTCATCAGAAACTTGTCGGTTTCAGACATGTATTACAAGGAGAAACTGATCCAAACTTCATGCTGGACACAAAATTTATTCATGGCTTAAAAACACTAGCCGAATATGACTACTGCTATGACTTGCTTATTTATGCTCACCAACTACCAACGGCTATAGAAATGCTAAAGCATGTGCCAAACCTTCGTGTTGTGGTAGATCATATTGCTAAACCAAATATTCAAACAGGTGAAGAATTTTCCCGTTGGCAATACGGCATGAAATCACTTGCTAACAACCCCAATGTTTATTGCAAAGTTTCGGGCATGGTGACTGAAACAGATTGGAAGCATTGGCAGTTTGCTGATTTCGTTCCTTATTTAGATGCTATTTTTCAACACTTTGGTAGTGAGCGCGTTATGTTTGGCTCTGACTGGCCAGTTTGTTTAGTTGCAGGTGAATATTTCGAGATAAAACAAATCATCCACGACTACCTTTCAACCAAAGATAAAAACACTATTAACAATGTTTTCGGAAACAATGCAGCCAAATTTTACCAAATATCTTGAGACAGTTATGGTTAGTTTGAAGCGTTTACAAAACGAACTTTAAAGCCACGAGGCGATACTAGAAAGCTAGGTGTATGAATTGATAATACACGCTTCTATAGGTTAATTAATTTAGACAAATAATATTGAGTTAAAGAACGATGAATGAACCTAAATCTACAATGAAATCATATATCCAAGTACACGAGAACGATAATGTGGTCGTGGCACTAGAAGCGCTTACTGCCGGTTTTCAATTTTTCTTAAATGACCAAACAATCACATTAGCTGAAAATGTTGCCCGTGGTCATAAGGTTGCTATGTGCAATCTTACTCAAGGTAAAGACATTATTAAATATGGTTATTCAATAGGTCATTGCACAGAAAGTATTCAGGCCGGAGCATGGGTGCATAGTCATAATTTAAAAACATCATTAACAGGCGAAGAGCATTATCAATACCAACCTAAGCTAGTAAGGGAATGTTCAATAAAAGAGCAAATACCAAACTTTCTTGGTTATCGTCGAGAATCTGGTCAAGTTGGTATTCGTAATGAGTTATGGATCATTAACAGTGTGGGGTGTGTTAACCACACAGCTAGAGCTTTAGTCGCTCAATGCAAAGCACAATTTGCAGATAAAGCCGATGATTTTTTGGCGGTCACCCACCCTTTTGGCTGTTCTCAATTAGGGGATGACTTAAGCCAAACTAAACGTTTGTTAGCCAATCTTGCTGCTAACCCGAATGCAGGTGGTGTTTTATTACTAGGTTTAGGTTGTGAAAATAACCAATTAAGTGAACTAATCAAGTCTTTGCCCAAAAGCTTATCTAATCGATTTTCATACTTCAATGCGCAACAGGTCGATGACGAAGAAACTGAGGGAATGAAGCATATTGAAGCGCTGCTAGCTAAAATGGCAAACGACCAACGCGAGCCCTGCCCAGTTTCAGAGCTTACTGTAGGAATGAAATGCGGTGGATCTGACGGTTTAAGTGGTTTAACCGCGAACCCTTTACTAGGTCGTATCACCGAAAAACTTAGCAACTATGGTGCTACTGTTATTTTAACGGAAACCCCTGAAATGTTTGGTGCTGAGCAAGTATTAATGAACAATGCCAGTAACAAGAAAGTTTTCAATAACATTGTGAGTTTAGTCTCAAATTTTAAAGATTATTTCATTAAAAATGATCAACCGGTTTACGAGAACCCTTCACCCGGTAATAAAGAAGGCGGGTTAACTACCTTAGAAGAAAAATCTCTTGGCGCCATCCAAAAAGGTGGGAATGCCACAGTTCAAGATGTCATTCAATATGGTGAAAGAGCAACGTATAAAAATGGTATCACTTTACTACAAGGCCCTGGTAACGATGCGGTTTCTTCAACTGCTTTGGCAGCAAGTGGTGCCAACATGGTTTTATTCACCACGGGACGAGGCACGCCCTTGGGCGTTCCTGTACCAACAGTAAAAGTAGCGTCAAATACAAATCTAGCAACTCGCAAGAGTCATTGGATAGACTTCGATGCTGGCCAATTATTATTAGAAAATAAACCTCAACAAGAATGTATTGAAAGTTTTTTTCAATTGCTGATTGATATTGCCTCTGGTTTGCCAACAAAAAACGAAATCAATCAATTTAAAGAAATATCAATTTGGAAAGGCGGCGTAACGCTGTAGATAGCCAGCGCCTTTTTTAGGAAAAGTAAATTAATATGAATTTATCACAAGACAATCTAAAACACATTGCTGGTAACCAAAGCATTGTTACACCAAGTTACGACAGGGACAATACCCAAATTGGCATTGTCCATCTTGGCCCTGGCGCTTTTCATCGTGCTCACCAAGCCGTATACACAGAAGATGCCATGAATTTATCTGGAGGTAACTGGGGAATATGTGGAGTATCGCTTAGAAGTGCATCAGCAAGAGATATTTTAGCAAAGCAAGATAATTTATATACCTTAGCGATACTTGATAAAAACATAAAATATCAAGTTATTGGTGCAATTAAAGAAGTTCTTGTTGCAAGTGAACAGTCTGTACAGGTATTTGAGCGTTTATGTGCTGCCACTACTAAGTTAGTTACCTTGACTATAACAGAAAAAGGTTACTGTCTTGGCGCCAATGGTCAGCTTGATTTACATCACCCTGACATTGCCCATGACTTGGTTAATAGAAGTTCGCCTATCAGCGCTATTGGTTATATTGTGCAAGCTTTAGCGCAACGAAAAATTAATGATATTGCGCCATTTAATGTATTAAGTTGCGATAACGTTTCCGGCAACGGTGATAAATTACGTCGTGCCGTAATTGATTACGCAGCACAATTAGATCAGGGTTTAGCCGCGTGGATTGAAGTCAATGTTGCCTTTCCTAATGCCATGGTAGACAGCATTACACCAAAAACTGAAGTTTATACCATAGATACTGTTTCAAAAGCCATTGGTGCACAAGACGGATGGCCGATTCAGCGTGAAGAATTTACCCAATGGGTAATTGAAGACAACTGGCACGGAAGCCGTCCTGATTGGCATAAAGTTGGCGTGATATTCACTTCTGATGTAGATGGTTTTGAAAAAGCTAAATTACGTTTACTCAATTGCTTACATTCAACACTCGCCTATGCTGGTTCATTAGTAGGTTTTGAAACGGTTTATGACGTTACCAGTGATGACACTTTTTTCCATTTTATTTCAACGCTCGCTACTAAAGAAATTATAGGATCTTTTGAACCACCAAAAGAACTTGATGTTGAAAAGTATGCTCAAGAAATCATTCAGCGATTCTTAAATCCTGAGATTCGTCACTTATTGTCACAAATTGCTTGGGACGGTTCACAAAAACTTCAAATGCGTGTATTGCCTATTATTCGAGACAATTTGGCATTAAACCGTTCTACCAAACTACTGTGTTTATCCCTAGCTTGCTGGTTTGAATTTATTTGCCGTGCAGTTAGAAATGATGATGAAATTGTTGACCCTTTGGCGAATACATTTGCCAATATGCCAGCATTATCTGGAAGCGATACCACTGCTATCGTTAATGCCTTTTTAGACATTGAATCAGTATTTGGCAATGACTTAAAACGAAACTCAACATTCACAAAGCAATTAATTGACAGTTTAACTGCCTTAAAAGCAACTACATTAAATGATATGAATAAGGTTATAGAGCAACTATGTTAATACGGAATATTCAATCCTTAGTAAAAAACAGCCCAATATTACCTGTGCTTAGTATGGACAATACTGATGATGCGGTAAACGTTTGTAAAGCCTTACTTGCTGGTGGTATTAACAATGCTGAAATTGTTTTAAGAACACCAAAAGCCCTAGATTGTATTAGAGCAGTCAGTGAACAAGTGCCTGGTATTACCGTCGGTGTTGGTACATTATTAAGTCAACAACAAGTTAGTGAAGCAGTAAAAGCAGGTGCTAAATTTTTGGTCAGCCCTTCGTTTACACCTAAACTTGCAAGTGCAATGCAAGATACTGGCTTGCCTATGTTACCAGGTGTTGTGTCGCCATCTGAAATTGCCCAAGCTATTGAAATGGGAATTAGAGAGTTAAAGTTCTTCCCTGCTGAGCAATACGGCGGTGCCAATACCCTAAAAGCATTAAGTAGTGTTTTTAGCCAAATAAAGTTTTGTCCTACAGGTGGCGTAGGGCCTCATAATGCACAAAGTTATTTCGCTTTAAACAGTGTCTTTGCTGTCGGTGGTTCATGGATGGTTAATAAAGAAATGATTGAAAATAAACATTGGCACGGCATTAGTCAATTGAGCCAGCAAGCCTTACAACTTTTACAGCAATTGGAGCAATGTGCATGAAAAATATAGCAGTTTTAGGTGAATGCATGGTTGAATTTGGTGGTGTTAGTAACACAGAAAACCAAGCTCACCTATATAAACAAGGTTTTGCCGGTGATGTCTTTAATACCGGCATTTATATAAAACGCTGTATTGAAAACAAAGCTAATGTCAGCTTTGTCACTGCTATTGGTAATGATGAGCTATCAGATCAATTCATCACGATGATGAAACAAGAAAACCTCAGTGACGAATTACTTTATCGCTCAAACACAGAAAAAATGGGCCTTTACCTTATCAATGTTGATGCTGAGGGTGAACGAAGCTTTACCTATTGGCGTGAAAACTCTTCGGCTAGGCAATTAATGACATTTATTGACGCTGAAACAAACCCTGAGAAATTTAATCACATTGATGCACTGTTTTTCTCTGGAATATCTATTGCTATTTTATCTGCTGAAGATTTAGTGCTATTTTGGCAATACCTAGCTCAACTAAAAAGCAAAGGTACCCGTATCATATTCGATCCAAATTATCGCCCTGCACTCTGGCCGGATGAAGAAACGGCGCGTAAAGCATTTAATATGGCCTTTACTCTGACAGATGTTGCTTTACCCGGAGTAGATGATCATATTGTATTATATAATGCAAAATCGGCTGAAGATGTTGCGAACTATTTAGAAGAATTGGGTGTTGAAGAAATTGTTATAAAAAATGGTCCTGAAAGTATTTTAGTCAGTGATAAAGGGAAAAGAACCGTTATTAAGGTCATTCCTGCCTCTAAGGTTGTAGACACTACCTCTGCTGGTGATGCATTTAACGGTGGTTATTTAAGTGCACGAATAAACGGACGTTCAATAGAACAAGCCGCATTATTTGCAGCTAATGTTGCCAAGTGTGTTATTCAACACAAAGGTGCGATTGTTGATAAAGAGTCTTTTTCAACACATTTAAGCAATAATCCTATGTAAGTAAAGAGAATAAAAATGAACACTACTCGCCATTGTTTAGCGACAGATTTAAAGAATAATCCTGAGCTTATTGCCAAATACAAAAAATATCACCAACCCGGCAATGGCTTTCCTGCTGTTGCTAAAAGCATTCGTGATGCTGGTATTATTGAGATGGAAATTTACCTTATTGAAAACCGACTATTTATGATTATGGAAGTAGACGACAGCTTTAACCCTGCAATAAAAGCCAAAGCTGACGAAGCTAACACTGAAGTACAAAAATGGGAAACTTTGATGTGGCAATTTCAACAAGCACTCCCTTGGGCTAAAGCAGGTGAGAAGTGGTTGCCTATGGAACAAATTTTTAAGCTTACAGAACAACCATAAATCAATTAAGGCAATTAAGGCAATTAAGGCAATAAATAAGAATGGTTTTCTCTATTACTACCCTAGTAGCCATTTTTTTATTTATCAAACTTGAGGTTATCAATTCAAGGTAAATGCATTAATGGACGGTAATGAATCGTCAAAAAACAAAAAATCAAAATGTCCTACAGTCGCAAAAGCCACCACAGCGTTCGTTCACATAATCGCATTAGCATGACTTTTTAGTGCGCAAAACTAAAGGTAGTTAGTACAATATTTCACATCTGGCTTGTGACAAGTTCTACCACTTTGCGGAACTATCTAGAGGGCTACAGGTTCAACAAATTTGGCCTTTTAGCGTTCAAACGATGGTTCAGTAACAGTTTTTGATGAAAGAACCCTTGCTTTACTTTTAGCTCTTTTTTTCCTTTGTTCTTTTTTACTCGCTAAAACTACGGTATTAATAAACTCTGCTGATTTTTTGGTGGGATTATAAGCAATCTTAATAATCTGACCGTTATATTCGATAATATCGCCGTTTCGAATTTTTTTACGTTTTTGAACTACAACGTCATTATTTACTAAAACATGACCTTCACTGATCATGGTTTTAGCTTCGCCGCCACCACCAACCATATTGGCTATCTTGAGTAATTTACAAAGTTCTATAGGTTCAACACAAATGTCGAAAATTGAGTGTTCAGACATGATACACACCTAATAATTTTAAATAATAATATTGCTAAATTCTAACATATATAAGGGTACTTTATAATACTGAGCTTGCAGGAGACGTATCTATGTTGATTGTTCCTCAACTTGACTGGCTTCTGCGTCACCATAGCATTCATACAGACTTTAAACCAAAGCAACTGTTCATCCTACATAGCTGTCATTGGAATAGTTGGATGTATGGGCAGCTCTTGCCACATAGCCGAGCTAATTTTGACTTGAATTCAGCACAGTAAATAGGCCGCTTCGCCAACACATCGGTCGTTCGCAGGTTACAGGTTTGGTTTATTCAGTTATATGTTAATTATCGCGTACATTGCAAACTATGCCCGGCCTATAATGCGCCACTGGCCGTCATTCGCTCATGGATATGAAACGATCACTTAGATTGGAAATAGCAACATTAAAGTTACCACCTGTTTTTTTGAATTATCTATTATAAAAAGCATGCCCACAAAGGCCTTAACAAGCTAACAGACCAAAACATTATAGATGGACCATACTTACCCTTACTCCATAAAAATCGTGCTTGCTCTTGTAAAAAAACAGCACTTAAAATGGCATCGGCAACTTCTATTGATTCCTGCGCATTAACGGCCAATAATTCTTCTCGGGTGCTGCCAGCAAGAAATGTGCGACCTATGCCTTGCGCAATCCAGTTTTGTGCTATTTTGTGTGCTTCATCTAGTAAATTCTCATGGGGGACTGTCCATTGTACTAGGCCAACTGCCAGTGCTTCGCTGCCATTAGGCTTCCAGCCTTCCTTGCCAAGCATGCGTTGTGTTGTCTGCTCACCTAAAAGCCGTGGAAAATGAATGCTAGAGCAACCTTCTGCTGGAAGACCCAAAGCAGCAAAGGGGGTCGAAAAAGTGGCTTTGACGGAGGCGATAATGCCATTACATAAAGTGGCGGAGGTGACACTTGCGCCAATCGCAGGGCCGTTCATGGCCACCAGTATGGGTTTAGGGAAGTTAAGAAATGCTTCAAATAATTGTTGATTGTGATCGATGATCATTGCACGTAATTTTCTTGGCGGCATGGGTTTAATGCCCGCAAAATTTACCCCAGCAGAATAATAATTGCCTGCGCCAGTAAAAATCACCACTTTTGTTGAATCGTGCAAACCAGCCTTAAAAAACGCCTCTTTAAAAGCGTCCATCATTGCATCTGTCCAACCATTTAGTTTCTTTGGCTGATGCATCATTACAGTGAGGACACCACCGTTCAGACTCGTTTGGATATATTGTGCTGCACGGCTACTTAAATTAAGTTGATTCACAAAACTTTGCTTCCTATTAGGTTATATTGATGGATTATAAGTGAAGTTTAGTATGATCTTATCAAACTTTGCTTTTACAATAGTACCAAACAAAAAATACCCCCCATGACTGGCAACTAAGCCATGTGAATTCAATTAGTCATCAAACAGTTAGTGCTAACCTGTGTGCATTGTTGACGTTATCTATTGGCTGTTCTTTTGGTCAACTGATCGCTAAAATAGACTGTCTTGGATATTCGCTCAAGCCCTTTGATTTCATATAATAGTATTAAGGAGCAGGACATTGATATATCCCTTATTCGGCAAGTGAGCAAGGGTTGTAACATTTTCCAGCATCAATTAAGGACCATTGTCTTACATGGGGTGGATTCTCATCCAACCACCTGGCTTTACCTTGCTCAATAACTAGAATTTCCTCCCATTTTGCACCTACAGTACCTTTTCCAGCATGAGGTTCTATTAACCAAAGACCATCGTGTGCCAAATGATCGGAACTTTTTAGCCCGTTCCAAAGAGGGCTTCTGCGACCCAAGCCTTTCATAGCAATATTGTTTTTAATCTTAAACCAAGTGAGTGAAATTGCATCAAAGCCTTGAATTCTTAGCTGAAATGGTAGATTTGGCGTTTTAATTGCTCTATGTCCCAGCACTTCACCAGGATGCTTAGTATGAACAGGCTCATAATTATTCTCGATCATTGTTGCTTGAACATTATCCGCAATTTGTTTAAAGCTTTCGCCACGGTTAATCGCCGCTGGCACAGATTCGCGGTATTGCTCCAAATGTTTCATCAATGCCTTGTGATGTGTATTTTGGCCAAAGCAAAAACTAAAAGAAGTGTCAACTAAAAAACCAGAAAACAATGGCGCAGCATCCAAAATAACGCTGTCACCCGGTTCCAATTTTTTTTGTTTAGGGAAGAAGTCATTCACAGTCCATTCACCGGGCAGCGCAGTACGTTCTCCAAACAGAGCAACAGGAAGATGAAAAAACGAATCGGCGCCAGCCGCTCGGTAATGCTTAACAAGTAAGCGAGTCACTTCCTTTTCAGTTTCTCCACCTTTGAGACCCGAAGCAACGTCTTCCAAAATTTCAAAAGATGTCCTTTGTAACTCTCGAAATCGAGACAACTGTAGGTCAGTAAAATTGTGAGTTTTTATTAGCATTGTTTATCCAAAAAATGAAATTAGACTCTTGGTCTCATTTACTGTACTTAGTTTATACAAAGTTTACAAACCAAAAAAAGTTAAAATATTTAAGAAAACCTCTATTAATCAATGTTATTGAACGTGAGAACCCGTTTGAATTTGAAGCCCATTTCAAGCGGATAAAATGCAATTAAGCAGCCTGGCCCCTTGATTATTATATGAGGTTTAACTGCATAAATTGCTTATCTTTGTTATTGAAAAGCAAAAGTTACTGGCGAGAGGCTTGGGTGTAGAGGCAGAGTAATTCTGACCACACATTTCTAATTTCTAACTCGCTTGTGGGCCGGGGAAGCGGATCATACTATTAGCGAGATAGAACAATTCTACTATTTTCAGGTATTTTTGAAGATAACTGACATAAAAATGGAGTTTGTTGCTCTAATAACTTAGACCGCTTTGCGGCAAAAGTTAGCTTCATAAATGAAATATGACTGACGGATATGAGCTTATGGCTGCCTTTCAGATTTTATTAAGCTTCTATGTTTAATGGTGTCTGATCAAGTTTGAGTACTACACATAAGATAACAAATACCGCAAGCTTCACCTTAAACTTGCTCTATCTAGCTATCTCATGCTTTTTGCCTAATTGACACTCTCTATTAGAGCTTATTGCCTTTAGCTAAGCGATTTAAAAGCTTTCATCATAAAACTTGTAACTCTTAGGCAAAGATAAGTGTTTTATCGCACGCCTTTTATTATTGAAGTGCTTTTGGCCTTTTTTCATGCTTTCGGTAGATACCCATGCAGGGTGTTCAAAGTTTGTCGGCAGTGTATGTGGTTTAGCTAACAAGTATTGATTAAACTTTTCCTTTACCTCTGCATATTTAGGATTATGAGTAATATTTTCGTAGCCGCGCCCGTCATAGCTACCATGAGTTTTATATAACCGCCCTTCTGGTTTGCCATAGATCGGCGCAACAGCTTCCAATAAATAGTCTTTTGTACGAACCAAGGTCGCAGGCCCTGGAAAAGCGTAAATAACATCTTTAGTCGAATTACTTTTGCCTGTTAAAAACGGTGCTAAGCTATTACCGTCAACATTATAATGGCTAGGAATAGTTGCTCCTGCTAATTCAGTTAACGTAGGCAATAAGTCGGTAAAATCCATTAACTCATCGGTCATCTCCCTTTGCTTAACATCTGCACCAGCAACAACAAAAGGTACATGAACACCATACTCTACCGCTTTACTCTTAGCAGAAGCTGTTGTGCCATTATCAGAAGCAAAAATAATATATGTTTCATCTGTAATACCTAATTCATCGATTTTATTAACGATTTCCCCCACTAACTTATCTGCATAATTAACTTGAGATAAAAAATACTTCATCCCTTGTGGGGTGCCTTTGCGAAAATGCTTGTTAGAAGGAGTAACACCATTAGCGACTTCATTAGGTGTTACTGTGTGTGAACTATGAGGTAGTACCATAGTGTAGTAGGCTAAAAATGGTTTACTTGCTTTCGCTTGCAGCTCAATAAAGTCAATAATTGCGTTGGAAAAGATATCAGGACCATAGTCATTCATCGATGTTGGTATTACTTCACCATTCTTGATAATACCCGGTTTCCAATAGCGAGAAATAATCGGTTTATTTGAAATAGCAGATCTCTCCCAAGTATTATCGGGAATTAATTTGCGTCCAAGAATTTTCTCATAATCTGTGGGAGAAGCAGTCCATGTTGTATAAGTGTCTACGCCAAGCGCTTTTGAATCTTTAATTAAATCGTAACCTGCAGGGTTATGCCATTTACCTGCAACGGCAACAGCATAACCTGAATCATTTAATACTTTAGTAAAAGAGGGCAATCGATCTTTTCGTTTATAGTCCTGTGAATCAGGTAAGTAATAAATCTTATTATCGTAAGAGCCCGTATTTACTGCGTAATTTCCTGATAACAACATTGAACGAGAAGGACCACAGATTGCTTGGGTCCATGCATGCTTAAACGCCACACCTCTATTTGCTAAAGTATCTATGTTTGGTGTATTACTCAACGTGTCTTTTTTAACTTTATATAAGCCAAATTCTTCAAAACCTGCATCATCTGATAAAATCACCACAAAGTTAGGTTGCTTTGCAGCAATTGAAAAAGATATAAAAAGTAAAGCGATTATTATTTTCAATGTAATACTCCTCAAATAACATAAACACAATCAACAACTGATTAATTGATTAATTGATTATTACTTATAAAATACACATCGACAAGAGGGTGATATAAAACTTTACTTTTCTTTACCAAGCAGTAAGTAAAAATTTTTACAGCAAACAGTTAGCTTGCTTCAACTGAGTTTAAAGGACAAATAATAGAGGGGAGAAAGCAAGTATCAGCTTAAGGAAATAGCTGATACTCGGGAAAAATCATGACTATTTCAAGCCACTTGCTGAGCCTAATAAAGTATCTCTGGCTGAATTTAAATGAACTTCCATAGCATTAATAACACCTGAGGTGTTATGGGCTAACAATTGAATAAGTATTTCAATATGCTCATTAATTGCAACAAAATTTCGCTCATATTCGTCATGTTTATCCCACTGATAGTGATAATGACAAATCAATGAAACTACATCAAAAAACTGCATGAAGAACCTATTTCCAGACGCTTCTTGAATTATATAATGCAAACGGCTGTCTAACTGACTAAACTCAAGGTAACGATTATCAAAATCAGCTAACACTTCTCGATGATCATCTAAAAGCTTACTTAGCTTTGCCCAAGTAGGATCATCTTGTGGCTTAGCAATGAGCTTAGTAATAGAGTTCATCTCGAGAATGCGGCGAAATTCAATTAATTCTGTCGCGAATTTTTCATCAAACTCCACCATTTGCCATTTGGCTCGGGGCTTTTTATCAATGAGACCAAAGCGAGAAAACTTGATCAAAAACTCACGCACTGTGATCGTATTACAGCCAGATGCTTTAGCTAACTCAAGCTCTGAGAATTTATTGCCAGGAAGCAGCTTTCCTTTATTAATTAAATCTAAAAAATAACGCTCGATTATCTCTTCTTTGGTTGATACCTGATCACTTATATCAAAATAATCAGTTGCTCTAGTTACTCTAACAACGGTTTTAGCATTGCCAATAATCTTGACAACCCCTAGCTTTTCAAGCTCTTGTATAGACGTTCTAATAGTCGTTCGGCTTACATTAAATTGCTTCGCAAGCGTATTATCTTTTAACACAACAGGAGTGTCATTTAGCGATTCAGGTAGACTCGATAAAATATTATTAACCGTTTCTTGAATTAAGAAGCTTTGACCACTCATTGATGTATCCTTGTGAAGAAAAGTGCCGTTTATTAATAAAGGGAATTGTTATTTCATTAGTTTCATATAATACCTGTTTTTATTAACAAATAAACATTTAATCAGCTGTTAGAGGGCATTATTTGCCAAACACTACCTTTGACCCATTGATTGTCGACAAAAGCATCAACTCGCCAATAATATATTTGGTTCAATTCTCGATTTAATCGATAAATATTTGATTGTGCTTTCTCTGCAACTAACCACTTAGCTTGCGGCACTTTATCTGCTAGCTGTTTTTTTTGGTGGGAAACATATACACGATGCCTGGTCGCTCGATAAGCCTCTCGCCATATTAAATCAACATTAGTTTTTTTAGCGATAGACATGTCGGCAGGAATTGGGTGGGACGCCTGTATTAACCTTTTACCTGGTATCCAATAATGTTCTACTTGCGCAGGATAAACACCTGAATAAGGTTGCTCAGTCGAGTATATCAAGCTGATATCTTTATCTTCTATCACTTGCGCCTTATTTACCAACTGCATATTTACTGGCCGAAAATCTCTATTTTCTAGGTCAACTAGTAATTTCTGGGCATCAAGACCTTCCTCAGATAAATTTATATTTTTACCAAAACTCCCTGGAACAGGTTTAGGTTTTTTACGATGCCCTGATATTGAGCCTGCAACATTATTAGCCGTTTGAGTTCTGACATTACCTCCGCCAATTTTAGTTCCCGGTTTAATCTTCTTCTTTTTAAGTTGCTTTTTAGTTACCTTATCTTTTAAAACTATTATATCGGTGTATTCATTATTTATTGCGAGGTTATTATAAACCCGATGATCTGTACCTTTAATCATCATACCACCTGTATTCCATAAAACATTATGGTGAACTAAACCATGCTTCCCCCAACGAACTGCAGGTATTGGAGCATCAAAGCGCATGGCAAATTTAGAGGTATCATGAAACCAGTTATAACGAATATTGACACCATTTTGCATAGGAATATGACCTTGTATAATACTGCCATCTGTCTGTGCGAAGCCGGTTTTTGACATATCATTAAATTCAGCAGTTAAGGTGCTATACGCTCTTTTCCCTTCAATTCTTTTAGGTCCAGATAAAGCTAACGTTGCCGAGTTCCCTGAATTGATATTGGTGTTAAAGCGATATTGAACACCTATACCGCTAAGCGCGATATCACTACCAGGTCGATGCGCTTCTGTTACTGCATAATCTGTGTTTTCAAAATGGCAATTTTCGACAAGAGAATAATTTCCATGTACAACGATAGCCTGAGAGTCAGTATCGCTAATTCGACAGTTACGAACAATGAAGTGGCCTTTGCCCTTCTTGCCAGATGACAAGCGCACCATGTTTGCAGGTGTTCCAGCTTCTCCTAACATTCTTCGAGAAACACCAGCAAAATCAAAGTTCACATTTTCTAAAGTCACATAGTCGCAATTTTCACACTGGATAGGCGCGGCAAAAAAGTCTATATTTTTGATAACAACATGTTGCCATTTTCTTACATCAAAAGAGTAAGCTCTGACCTTTCCTTTTACTTGGGTATTTTTAAGCAATTTTTGCTTAGGTTTAAAATAAACAAACTGTTGATCTTTTTGATAAAACCACTCAGTTTCTTCATCAAGAAATTCTAGTTTACCTTCAAGGTAATAGTTAAAGTGCTTATTTTTAATACTTGGTGTTTTATCGTGTTTAAAGTCTGCTCTACCTACTTCATGCTCAGTTACTTTACGTGTCCATGTGGTATAGCTTCCTGTATTTGCGATAACCAAACTACCTTCAATATTTAAGCCACTTGCAGCTAAATCATGCTTTGATGGATCATCAACTAAATATCCATTAGAACTGGGCTTTATTAATGCTTTAGACCAACCTTGCTGGCTATAAATACTGCCCGTATCAAATCGCGCATTTGGCCAACGAGCCGGCATCATTTGCTCGTTGTTAATAAATAATTGCCAAACATCTTGTGCAACTTTGCCCCGATAAATACCGTTTTGATAAGGCTGCCAATTTAGGTGAAGAACATCAGTTCCATCAAACAGCACTTTCTCATTCGGATATGCGGTAATAACTATCGGTTCATCTTTAGTTCCTTTGATGTTATCAGTGGTTACTTCTTCTTGATAACGACCAGCGCGTAAAATTATTCGAGAGCCTTTTACCGCCTTTTTCAAAGCAAAAGCTACCGTTTTATATGGCTGCGCCTTTTCCCCTGATCTTGATTTATCATCTACTCCAATAGGAGAAACATATATATCACTATTCGTTGCCAAACCCACGCCCGAATAAAAGGCTACTATAGCAACGAGTGTTATTTTTCTTACAACCTGAAAATTCATTTTCAAAAAACCACCTTAACACAATGTATATTATTTATAACATACACTGCGTTAAGGTACTTATACAATTACATAACTTTACACTATCAAATATAAACAATTGTGTATTTTGTAATACGCACTTTGATGTGATCATTATAAGTATTAAACAAAAAACAAACATTACATGAGTTTATATCAATACTTTATCTACGCTTTTACATTACTAATAGTATTTCTTACGTTAAAAACTTAGGTTTTTTATGAGCAACGTCTCAAGAAGCTTAACCATCCGTAAAGAGAAAATGATGTTTGGCTAAAGGTTATCAGCAAAAGAAAAGTTATTAACTGTTAGTGAAACAATTGCGGCTAACGTTTTTTCTTATTAATACTTTAAGCATACATTCACCATGGATAAATTAACGCAAAAAAAAAGAAGCGGTTAAGCTTCCTTTGTTTATTCAGGCTTACTTTAGAATGTATATCGCATTGATAAACGGTAATTTCTACCTGAGTTATATAACGCTTGAACACGATTTTCAGGTGTGTTTTCTAAGTCTGTTGACGTTTCTTTAACGATATCACCTTCAATAACTTTAGACCCTGCAGGGTTAGTAATAACATTATAAAAAGTATCATAACTATCAGTTAAGTTATTTGCAGAAAACGTTACTTTCAACTTATCAGTAATTGCATAATTGATCGCCAAATCAAGTGTTTCACGAGCATCACGCACTAAACTTGAGTTAAAGTGAGTTGTTTGACTTAATGCTTTTCCACGGTATGAATAGACTAAACGTACACTAGTTTTATCGTCTTCCCAGAATAAAGTAGCATTGGTTGAATGCTTAGAAGTATTTAAAAATGGTAAGCCATTAAATACATCTGTCGGATCATCCGGATTTACAATTGATTCACTATCGGCAAAAGTGTAGTTAATTGATGAACCTAAATGGCTAAATAAGCCAGGTAAGAAAGTATAGTTTTGCTGATAAGCAAACTCTGCACCTTTAATATCAGCACTACCACCATTTACTGTTGTACTATAGCCAATCTCAGCACAAGGTGAAGTTGCTGTTAAACGCAAAGGGTCTCCTTCTGGGTAGTCTACCCTGTCGACAATGCATTGATTGGTCAATGGGTTTTCAAGTTCTCTTAGCTCAGTTGTATTATAAGTATAACTAACAAAGTCTTTATAGAATAATGCTGCAGATAATAGCCCTCCTTCCTCAAAATACCACTCAGCTGAAAGATCAAATTGATCCGCTAAGAATGGGTCTAGGTAGGTATTACCACCATTTGCTGTCGGCGTTTCATTTAAATTCTGAGCTTTGACATCATAACCTGGGCGAAGGCTATTAATGTTTGGACGCGCTAATACCCTAGCCGCTGATGCTCTAAGTACAACATTATCGGTTACTAACCAATTGACCGTTGCACTTGGTAAAAACTCAGCATAGTCATGTTCTGCTTCCACAGGATCTTGTACAAATACATTACCATCAACTAAAAATGGCATATTTTGATCAAATTTTATTCCTGATGTTCCATTAGTATCAATATCAGTACCCGCATAACGAACACCAAAGTTTCCTGAAATTTCACCATCTAGGAATTCAAAGTTTGCTTGCACATAAGCACCGTAGGTAACTTCATCTACTTCCCATGCTTTTAATGGATTAGGTGTAAATGGGTTAATAGTTCCATCACCTATTCCACTTGGAAATGCTAAAGCAACCCCTTCAGCACTATTTGGCATCAACCAATCGGTCAACATACTACCAGGTGCAATACCATCTAAAAATTCGCCTCCTGTAATACTTGACGAACTAACATCAGAGGCAAACACAGGAGCTGTATTTTCAAAACTTCCTTTATTAAGGAAAACCTCCTCACCATAAACACTTTTACTTCTATCTGTATATTTAACACCAAACTCTACAGAGGTTATAAATGAATTATCAATTGCTCTTTCAACATCAAAATAAGCACTGAACTTCTCATCATTTACTTCTCGTCTATCGGATCTAACCGCGGATAGTTTCATTTTCGATGGGTCTGTTGGGTCGAACTGGTCACAATAAGAATTAACCATCAACTTATCACCTTGTGGACCATCTTCAATATCGAAGCCACACCATGACGATTGATCTGTTGCATTGCCGACTCCGGTATGAACCCAAGCGGTTCTGAAACCATCACTAAACTCTTGATCAGTTAAGGCATATCCAACATGACCTGAGTATGTCCAATAGTCATCTGGCGTATGCTGAAATTGTGCGCCTAACACTAATGAGTCGGTTGTATTCAGCCAATTCCCTGATTGATTTAGACCACCAGCTTTTTGTGAATAAGCTGAAACAACATTGTTTGACTCGCCACTTTGGTCAATAGTCACAACATTATTTAAATTTTTAAAGTTATGTAACCTTGCTGTTGAATGTATGTGATCAATTTCATTGCGAGAAAACGATGCATCAAAGCGGATGTCGGTATCATCACTTGGGCGATATTGAAATGTTCCCGTACCACCAAATTTAGTTTTTTCATCTAAATTCACGCGATTTACAGAGAACCACGGCATAACGGCACTGATAGGACCCTCTATAATGTTCCCATCAAGATCATAAACAGTTTGGTCTTTTTTATTTTTCGGGTCGTCTTTAGTTTGATATTTTTCTAGACGGTTACTGAAAATTTGGTATTCGTCTTTTCTGATATCTTGCTTGTCATAAAATAACGAACCTGAAAATCCCATAGTTTCATTTAAATTTTGTACGAAATTAAAAGCAAAACGAGGCGTCTTTTCTTCACTTAAATCATTATAACGAGCTTCTACGGTTAATACCTGAGTATTCTTTTTGGTAGAAAGCGGCGCACGGGTTTGTAAATTTATTGACGCCCCCAGAGACCCTTCCTCTTGATTAGCACTTGGCGATTTAATGACATCTATGCGACTTAAAATGTCAGCTGAATATAAACTTAAGTCAACCGCTTGATCATTGGTATTACTTGTCATAGAAATACCGTTCATTTTCACATCATTTAAAGCGGCACTTACACCACGAACGGTAACAGTTTGATTGTCAGATCCTCTGTCTAATGATACACCTGCAACACGTGATAACGCTTCCGCAATACTTTCATCCGATGATTTGCCAATTTCTTCTGCAACAATTGAATCAGATATTGAGTCACTATCTCGTTTAGCATTTAATGCTGAAGTTAAACTAGCACGAACACCTGTAACCTCAATTACTTCTACGTCATCTGTTTTAGATTTATTATCTTCAGCAGCTACGGCAGTGAATGTTGTGCTTAAGCCAAACATAGCAACAAATGCAGTGTTACATGCTAGATTGATTCTATTTTTTTGAAACGTTTTCATTAAATCTCCCCATTATTTTGAGTTGGCAATAACTCAAAAGTGTCTTATATTTATAATGTTCACGAAATAAAGACTACTCCAATGTAAAGACATTGTAAATGCTTTTTATTAAAAATAAACACCTAAATCCTAAATAGTTATAAAATAAGAATTTCTAACGATTCAATGTATTATTTGTATTAAAATTGTTCTAATAATTATAATTAATTGTCTGCCATAATCTCATCATTTAGAATTTTTCCGGTAAACTTACACTCGTAACTCCTGAGTCTATAACCGCTTTTATCAACTGCATTTAACAACTGCATTTAAATGAGCATCCATAAGTTTAGGTATAATATAATTATTACCAAATACCAATTTATCTTATGAAATAACTTGCAATACCTCTTATGTTTGAGGTTGTTTGGCCAAGTCTTGAATCGCATGAACTGCGGCATGTTTCATCTCAACCTTAATCACTCGGCTCTAACATCCAGAGCCCAAGAAATATAAATGGAAAACATAGGACATTATTCTCTTGTATAGATTCGTCAGAACGACCTATCGCTATAATTAAATCTGCTCTAGTTTTTTTGCTAACTCTGATTTAATTTACTGGTGCAGGGATTAAATATGTGAATACAATTGGCTTATCAGGCTGTAGTTTCAACTTTTCAGCAGAGGGTAAATTAGCGCCATTTAGTTTCATGTTCATTCAAGTCAACTCTTCAAGAATGTTCTCATAACAAAAAAATTGCCAGTCAAATAAATTGACTGGCAATAATAAAATATTTAATGTGAAACTTAGTAATTAATCATTCCAATGTTGATCAATTACCTCTTGAATATGTGGATAATTAGCGTCAGTTTCACCATAGGCTTTACGTTGTTGCAACATTTCCACTTTAAGTTTAGCTATTACCTCTTTGTATTGAGGATCATCATATCTATTATTCACTTCTTCAGGATCATTTTTCAGATCATAAAACTCCCAAGCAACAGGTGTAGGTGTTTTTGACGGTACAACACCGTCCTTTCTGCTCCAATTGTGCCCAGCATAGTTCACATCACTTTGTGCAGGTGTATTATCGTAGTGCTTACCATAAAAGAAGATTAGTTTATGATCTTTGCTGCGAACACCAAAGTGTGAAGGAACATCGTGATGTGCCCTGTGCATCCAATAACGGTAGTAAGTCGCTTCTCGCCAGCTCTCTAATGATTTGTTATCAAACACATCAGCAAAACTCTGACCATGCATATAATCAGGTGTCTCAACACCGGCAATATCGAGCATCATAGGAGCAAAGTCAGTATTATTAATAATATCGTCGTTAGTTTTGGGGGCATTTTCTTTCGCTGGGTGACGAACAATAAATGGCATGCGTAATGATGGCTCATACATCCAACGCTTGTCTATCATGTCATGCTCACCTAGCATCATACCTTGGTCTCCGGTATAAATAATAACAGTATTATCCCATTCCCCTGTCGCTTTCAAATGCTCAAATAAACGAGCCAGATTGTCATCAACTCCTTTTACCGTACGTAAGTACTTTTTTAAATAACGTTGGTAAGACTCATGTGTATATTCGTTATCAGCAAGAGTCGGGTCTACGTCCATGTGAATACCCATATTTCTTCTTGGATTACGCTTAGATATTGACGTACCTATTTCATTTACTAGTGAATCATTATTTCCTTTAGTTGCGACTGAGCCCCAGTTAGGCTGGTTATATAAACTAGCTGGTTCAGGAATTTCTACATTTGCTAAGTAATCATCATATCGAGGCGCATTTTCAAACATATCATGCGGCGCTTTGTAGTGGTGCATTAAAAAGAAAGGTTTGGTTTTGTCACGTTTGGATAACCAGTTAATCGATAAATCAGTGATCACATCTGATGAATGACCTTTTACTTTTACTTTATTATTCGGCCACTTACCTTTGGCTTTCATGTCACGAAATACTGGATCGAAATACTTACCTTGATTAGGTAAAACCTTATAATAATCAAACGCTTTCGGCTCTTTTTTCAAGTGCCACTTGCCAATCATTGCCGTTTCATAACCTGCCTCAGACATTAACTTTGGAAGATATTGTTTTTCTTCACCAATTTTCCCATCTAAGTCTAACGCTCCGTTGGTCTGACTGTATTGTCCGGTAATAATGCTGGCACGACTTGGTGTACAAATAGAGTTAGTAACAAAAACATTATCAAAGCGCGTTCCTTCGCTTGCCAAAGCATCAATAGTTGGCGTTGGATCAAGTGGTGCAAGCAAACCACCATATGCTCCAATAGCTTGACGAGTGTGATCGTCAGACATGATGTAAAGAATGTTAAGTTTTTTGTTTTGTTCTGGAGCTTCAATAACAGCCTTATCTACTCCTCCACATGCAGACAAAGTTAATAGTACTGAGATACTACAGCCCAACCTTTTCAATATATTTGTTTTCATAAACCCCTCTTCAAATAATGCTATTTCAGATATTAAGTGCCAAAACAACAAGTGTTCTTTATATTTAATATACACAATAAACTATTTTTAATTTAAAAAAAAGGGATTTGTTGAATTGTATTACTCAAAATGAATATTGTTAGTTTATTTTTAAAAGCTATAAAGCTTTTCATAGCTCGTTGTTATATAGAAATACTCAAATTCATAGTGTAACCGCACAGACTTATGAAATAATAAGTACCCTTTCAATTACTCTTGCTTATTTTCGATCTCTTAGCTTTTTTGTTAGAGAAATACACATTAAAAGGATTAGGATTGTTCCCATATTATAAATTTAGCATGTTCCATTTCACTACCGGGCAAGGGTTACAACCTAAAAGGTTTATACACTCTGAAAAAACACTACTAAAAACACATGAAAGCTCATATATAATGGGTGCATATGCAAGCGGTAGAATTAGCGATTTAACACTACTGTATAAAAAATAATAAGTGGACAAAAGGTGGAAGGTCTGTCCCGTCCTAAGATACGTTGACGGTTTTATTGGAAGGCCAGTAGCTTTTGCTTCTGGTCTTTTTTGTGCACTTGGTTTGGTGTTTTCATTCCTAAACTCAAATGCGGCCTCATTTCA
>MAAC01005999.1_pt1 | contig 39425 bp, 43 predicted proteins | sample 1115981 | NCBI WGS metagenome assembly MAAC01 (sample SAMN04961126, study PRJNA320927) | seawater metagenome | isolation source: sample BD02T64 sea water enriched with oil for 64 days | place: USA:Gulf of Mexico | collected 2013-07-27 | reverse complement strand
TTTTCTCCTGATATAAATTCTCTAAAACTCTCCCCATCTATATATACTTCTTGTGTAAATCGAAGAACAATAATACAAAGCAATGTAACTCCTATAACTCCAAAAGTTACTCTAGCTAAAGTTTTAATTTTAAAAAATGTTTCTTTATATCGTCGAAGCATATACATAAAGAAAAAGAAATTCGCCATGTAAAATACCAATGAATATACTTGATTATAAACAAATATGAGTAACAGATCTCTTGGATTCGTTATCACAATTCCATTAAAGTATCTTATTATCCAAAGGACAATAAAAACTATTATACCCATAAAAAAGGCTTTGACTAATTCTTTTAGTATTCGATTCATATTATTTACAATTTTCTTCTAACATATTCTTTGCTCTTTCTACTCCGCCTTTAGGATAAAACTCTCCTGCTGGTTTAAAATTTTCAAAAAGGTCTATAGCCCTTTGTATATCATTGCAATAGGGTTCAATTGAATTACCAAAAAACTTTGCACTTCCTATATTCCATTCTGCATTATTCATTAACACTCTTGGGTTATCTGGTGCTAATCTTAAGGCTTCTTGATAGATCATAGAAACTTTTCCGCCGTATTTCATTCCGTAAGTAGCCCCATCGTAAGCTACCCATACGGTATGCCATAAAGCGTCTAAAATTAAAATTTCTGGGTTATCTTTAGAAATAGCTTTTGCATTATTTAAAAATTCTAAAGCCTTATCCATTTGTGTCTTTAGTTTAGCTGCATCTTTTTCACCAAATCCTTGTATTGTTGTAATATATGAAACATAAAAAGGAGGCAACCATTCCTTGGGTTCTGCTGTAGCAATACGCTCAAAAAGATTTATTGCTTCATTAGGTTTGTTTTCACCCCAAAGATCCAATGCTTTTTGCATGCCTTTTTGGTATTGGGTCTGACTTATTCCTGAAAAAGATATGAATGCGATGGTTATGATAAGTAGTTTTTTCATTTTTATAATTTATTGGATAACAATAGATTTTTTAAAACTTTACCAGCTAAAAATAAGCCTATCGTAATTAGTAAATGTGATTAAATATATATTCTTTTTCAAATTATTTTTCTTAAACATTAGAAAAAGTAGGAGTAGTTATAGATTAATTTCGAAGGTTTTCAATTCTCCGTTTTTAACTTCAAACTTTGCATCTTCCCATTTTGGAGGTCCAAATCTTGCTGGAGCATTGTTTGAGGTTCCGGTATCTTCAGTTGGATACATTCCCATAAAAAAGTTGAGTTCTCCATTAGCATCTTCATCATGATAACAAGAAACGGCATACACTCCATCTGGAATATCTGTAAAGGTAACACTCGCTTTTTTATCGTTGATATCTGAGGAAGCTGATTGATGGTATTCTTTTAGAAAATCCCCTTCTTCATTGTATAATCCTACCATAACGGTACCTTGATTAGATTCAAATCCTAAAATATTTACTGCGACTGTGTTTTGTGCATGTAAAATTAATCCTGTTAATAATATTGCGAAATAAGTGAGTAAGGTTTGCATAATGTTTAAGTTTATTGATTAATGATATAGTTTTTAATTACACTGCAAATGTGCAGCAAAAGCTTATGTTGATAAAATCACTTTTACCGAATTGTAATATTTGAATGATGAATTGTCAATTAATTTTAGATGCAATAAAAAAGACCGTTCTTTTAAAACTTAATGATATTTTGATAAAACTCGTATAAATGAATATTAAAAAATTATAAAACCTCATTAGATTTAAATACCTCTGATGCTAATTGCCAGTTTCTTTTACTAGAGGATCTTAAATTAAAGAATATTTTTTTTTGTATTAAATAGAACCAGGATTGAATAGGTGAAAAAAATCTCCTTTTATTCAATCTTTTATTAATATTAACCAACAAATTGGCAGTAAAAACAAGGTTGATATATGGCGGTTCTGCGGTCTTGATCTGATCACGAAATTCATAGAAAAATTCACTATATATTTTTTGGGTTTTTTTATCATTTAGTAATTTAATAATTACCCCTTCGAAAGTCCTTAACATGCTAATATTGATACAATGATTGAGATATAATTTTGAAACAAGGTTTAGATAACTTAAAGCTCCAATTATTGTTTCACGATCTAATTCTTTGCAAGTCCTGTCAATTTCAATTTCATTAAGGACTTCTTTTTTTTGCATGTTCATCATACTTATCAAAGAACTACTACCCGCTTGTATCCAATAAACTCTAAGAAAAAGCAAGATTGAAATTACAGTGATAACCAATTGAAAAATATCTAATACCATGATTAAATCTTTTAAACTATTTTATATGGACACTTCTATTGTGATTCGTTGTTTTTGTCAATTCAATTACTTCCATTAATTTTTCAATATCTTTAGGGGTGTTAAACACATGAACTGAAACTCTTAATGAGTTTCCTCTTATGGAAAGATAAATATTATACTTAATTAAGTTTTCTTTTAATAATTCGGTATTAAATTCTTTTGGTAATTTTAAACTAAATAAATGGCTTGAAAAATAAGCTTCATTTTCAAATGTAACGCCCAAATTTTTTAGATAACTCAGCAGCGGTTTAATCAATTCTTTAGAATAGTCCTGTATATTTGAATTTAACCAAATATTGACTTGAACCAATGATTGCTTAAGCATTGGCATTAAAATAAAATTACTGGTTTCTCCAACATTGTATCTTCCAGCATTAGGAGTATATTCTGGGTCATAATTAGAAAGATTACTAAAATCTAAAGCATTGGTTCTATTCATCCAAGATTCTTCAATGGGAGTTCCATGATTAAAACAACTTCCCATATAGGCTAAACCCAATGAATAGGGCCCAAATAACCATTTATAAGTCGGACATATTAAAGCGTCAATATTAAATTTTTTTACATCTATGGGCATTACTCCTACAGATTGCGCACCATCAACTATAAATTTAGCCCCCATAGACTTGCACTTTTTACCTATAGTTGAAAGATCGAATTTTAATCCGTTCATCCAATGAATGGACGATAAAATGACTACTGCTGTTTTTTCATTAATGCTATTAATAATATTATCATTCCAAGACTCTCCAATTAATCCCCTTTTTTCTATGGCTTTTACCGTTTTTAATTCTGCATTATTAGTTTCGCACCATTTTTTAATTGAAAAAAAATCACTTGGGAAATCATTTTCAACTACAATAGCATGTTGCCCTTTTAAACAAGGAATATTTTTTAAAACCGAGCTGAACCCATAAGAGGCTGAAGGAATTATAGCAACTTCGGAAGGCAAACAATTAATAATTTCCCCAAATAATACTCTTACATCTTCCGTTTCTTTAAAAAAATCTACGGGAGTGATATCTGAAGGATTTCGATTTCGTATTAATGCTTTTATTGCCGCTTCTTCAACAGATTTAAGTAAAGGAGTTTTATAAGCACAATTTAGATAATGGATATCCTCTTTAAGATTGAATAATTTTTTTTGGTCTTCTATCATAATGTCTCATAATGATTTGACAAATACAATTGGTTTTATAAAACTGTATATGAGAAGTTTGAAGAAGTAATTTAGTTATTTTTTTTGAAGGTTACAAATCTTGTTATTATTTCACTATTCATAAAATTGCTAAACCTAAAGTATCCTTGTGTTTTTCTTCAAGTCTACTTTAGGTAAAATTACAAATGACAATTAAAGTTTATCCAACTGATTGTCAGTTCCATCTTCACTAATGGTCCAAAAGAATCCTACAAAAAAGAATTGATCGGCTGCGGGAACTAATGCACTACGATCAAAATGACCATTAGCATCTGGAGTTCTAGAATATTGATATCCATTAACATTTGAAAACCCTAAGACATTATTAACAGAGACATATAGTATTTTCTGAGGACTAATTAAATATGCCCAATTTAAACTGATGCTATTATAGCTTTTTGTTTTTTCTTGAAGAAAACCATCTTCATTAGGATTGGTATAGGTTCTCCCACTCCCAAATAGATAACTAAACCCAAATTGGCTTTTCCAATCTTCTACCCAATATTTAGCCACTACAGATAAATTATGTGTATTAGCAAAGGATGGAGTTGCAGCCATAGGGTAATTTTGATATTCACGTTCAGTATCCAAATACGAATAACTCAACCAATAATCAATATCATCAATACTTTTATTATCTCTCCAAAATAGGTCAAGGCCTTGTGCATAACCATCTCCTCCACTGGTAAACTCACTGCTAAAAATAGGATTGTTAGTATCATAAGTCACTAAGTTAGTATAGTCTTTTCGGTAGAGTTCTGCCCTAAATATTCTATTGTTTGCTGTAAATTGATAGTTTATAATATAATGCTGCGTTTTTTGTGCTTGCAAGTCTTGAGTATATTTTAAAACTTCGTTGTTGGGCTGCTGATAAAAATCACCATATGCTACAGATAACTGACTGTTTTTACTAGTTTTAAAAGCAAAGGATGCACGAGGAGAAATTGTAAACTCTTCAAATAGATCGCTGTATTCACCACGCAACCCAAGTTTTAATGCCACTTTTCTAGAAAATATAACATCCGCTTCAGTAAAGAGCCCAGAAATATTATTTTGATAACCATAAGATAGGTTTAGATTATCACCTTTATAATCTTCATTAAAATCAGTTAAAAATTGTTCGGCCCCAAAGGACATTTTAAATCGGTTGCTAAAATGTTTTCTGAATTTTAATTTTAGATGCCCTGAGTTTTCAACATCTGTGACATCGTCTTCAATAATTTCGATATTGGTATTTGTATGGGTATAACTTGCTCCTCCAAACACTTTCCAATTATTAGTTAAGGATCCACTATAATTGGCATTACTATAAAAATTATTATTCTTTAATTTATAATGGATTCCTTCTGAAAAGTCAATATCTTCTTGAGTTAGCTCAAAATTAGTACCATCAAAAGCCGCATACACTTTTAATAATCCGTTATCAAATTTTCTTCTAAAAACGGTTTCTCCAGACATTGCTTCGTATGGTTTTTCCCAATCGTTACGATCTGGAAACAAAGCAATATAGGGCGCTAGATTAATATAAGCCGCATTAACACTTATGGAACTCTTTTCCCATTTTTGAGTATTTCCTAAACCCAAACCTATAGTCATCATCGAAATATCTGTCTTTTCTTGTATGGGTTCATCTATGGTATTTAATAATAATACCGAAGATAAAGCTTGACCATATTCTGCAGAGTATCCCCCCGTTGAAAAAGTAATCCCATCAAAAAGAAATGGACTATACCTCCCTCTGGTAGGGGAATTGTTGGTAGTTGGTGTATAGGGAGAAAAAACTCTTATACCGTCGATAAAAATCTGGGTTTCTCCAGCATCTCCCCCTCTTACAAATAGTCGACCATCTTCTGCAACTGTAGTAGTTCCAGGTAAGGTTTGTAAAGCTCCTACAAAATCTCCTAAAGCACTAGCAGTAGTTACCACATCCAATGGTTTTAAAACAGAGATCTTACTATTATCACTTGCTTCAAAAGATCCAGCATTGATGACAACGGTTTCTAGTGAATTGACATCCTCTCTTAGGGTAACGGTAAGATTTCTCATTTGAGAAATATCTTCTTGCAGGGTAAAGTTTTCAAAAGATAAAAATGAAATGATCAATGTTTGATCTCCTGTTTCTGAAGTTTCGAAGAAAAACCTCCCTTCTTCATTAGTTGAAGTTCCATCATAGGTGCCATCCAAATAAACATTGGCTCCAAAAATTGGAGTACCATTTTTTTCAGAAACAACTCCAGAAATAGAAGTTTGGCTATTCGCTGAAATTACACCGATGCAAAAAATAAGTAGTAATAAAATTGGGTTGTTTGTTAGTCTCATTATAATTTAGTTTTCTTTTCTGGTACAAAATTGAATAAACTTTATAAGATCTCAGAAAATAAATCACTCAACTGTTAATTTATATATCTCAAATGTAAAAATAGTATCTTAGTCTAAATTTAATAAAATAGAGGATGACAGATTCAGAAAAAATTGGGAAGTATATTGAAATGAATTCCAATTGGAAAAAAGAGTTGACTTTATTAAGAAGTGTTTTTCAGAAAACTGAATTAAAAGAAGAAGTAAAATGGGGAATTCCCGCTTATACTATTAACGGAAACTTAGTTGCTGGTTTAGGTGCTTTTAAAAATCATTATGCCATCTGGTTTCATCAAGGAGTGTTTTTAAAAGACACCCAAAAACAACTAGTCAATGCCCAAGAAGGTAAGACCAAAGCCCTGCGTCAATGGAAATTTTCTGCTGGAGACAATATCGATTCAAAATTGATAATGACTTATGTTTTAGAAGCCATAACTAATGCCAAAGAAGGAAAAAAAATAAAACCTCAAGCCAAAAAGGAATTGGTTATTCCTAGCCTACTCAATGAAGCTTTTAAAAATAATAAAAATCTAGCCAATCAGTTTGATCAACTAACTCCAGGAAAACAACGAGAATATGCCGAACACATTGGTAGTGCTAAAAGAAAGGTTACTCAAGTAGGCAGATTGGATAAATGTATTCCTCTTATACTAGAGGGTAAGAGCTTGTATGATAAATACAAGAATTGTTAAGCTAATAGTCGGAATTGGGTATAGAGTTTGATTATTCCAAAAAACATATCATTAAATCCAATATCATGAAAACAGATCTTTACACCAAATCAATACTGACGATTATAGCCGTTTGTCTTACCATTAATGTCTTTACCCAATTCGATTTCATTCCTTCAGCTTATGCTTCAGAACCAACAAATACTACATTAATTACCAATGAATATAAATTGGTTCCAGTAAATGAATTTGAAACCATCGATGTTCGTATTGTAGACATTAATACCTACGACGAACTCAATGTAAATATAAAAGGAATAAGTACTTCAGACGAAATAAAAGTAAATATAAACAGTATAGACACCACAGATGAATTAGATATTAATATCGATGAAATTGGTGGAGGATGGCTCAATCACGGAGGTCCTATCCCCGTTAAAATAAAAGAATAATAGTAAAATGATAATTCATTTGTAACAAACCATGTATAACTACTACTAACAGTGTAATTAACCTACCATCATTGAACAAACAACTCGAACATAGTTTTGTAAAGCAGCTTGAAGACAATCAGAACATTGTGCATAAAATTTGCAGATTGTACACCAACGATCAAGATTCGCATAATGATTTGTTTCAGGAAATAACCATCCAATTATGGAGGGCATTTCCAAAGTTCAGAGGCGATTCAAAATTTAGTACTTGGATGTATCGGGTTGCATTAAATACTGCAATAACCCTATACCGAAAATCTAAACGTAGAGTTAGTACACAAGACTTTGAATCTATTAGCTTTAAAATTAAAGCTGAAGAATATGACGATACTGTAGAACAACAATTAAAGGTGATGTACAGTGCGGTAAGAAAGTTAAATGATATTGACAAAGCATTGGTCTTTTTGTATTTAGAAGACAAATCGTATAAAGAAATTTCTGAAACCCTAGGTATATCGGAAGTAAATGCACGTGTTAAAATGAATAGGACAAAAGAGAAATTACGTAAAATTTTAAATCCGTAACCTTTATGGATAATTTAGATATATTAAAAAAAGAATGGCAATCTAGGGAACATGATCTCCCAAAGGTATCTTATAACGACATTTATAAAATGTTGCTTAAAAAGTCATCTTCTATTGTAAAATGGATTTTTGTTATTAGTGTAGCAGAATTACTATTTTGGATAAGTATCCAACTGGTAATTCCAGAAAAGAACATGGAAATAATGAATGAAATGGGTATTGGCGATATTCTATTTTATAGCAATTTTGTCCATTTTTCTGTGTTTGCAATATTTATATACTTCTTCTATAGAAACTTTAAGTCCATACAAGTTACTGATAATACTAAAATGTTAATGAAGAACATTTTAAAAACCAGAAGTACAGTAAAATACTTTGTGTATTATAATGTTGGAATCTTCATCCTATCTAGTATTGTGGTAGATTTCTATTTCTATTCAAATAGTGGGCAGCTTTTTGAAATCATGGATTTTGCAAGTCAAGGAATGTCTCAAGAAAGTTTTGCTTCTATTTTTATTATATCTCAAATCGTAGTAGGGATAATTGTATTAGGCTTATTGATCCTTTTTTATTGGTTAGTTTACGGTTTCTTATTGCGTAAACTAAATCGAAATTATATAGAATTAAAGAAAATGGAGGATTAATCTACGCTGTGAGTAGTATAATTATATTGCTTTTGTAGTTGTTGTGAGTATATTTTTTGGGTGTCACTTTAAAAAGTAAATAACAAAAAAGGTTAACTTTTAAAGTTTGAATTTCGATATGACTTCGATACTTCGACAAGCTCAGTACAAACAAGCATATTACAGATTAGTTAATGTTGAATTATTCTGAAGACTGATTCCTATAGACTTTAAATTAATATTCCCACTCTCTTTTTTTATTTTGTTCTTCTTCTTTAACAAATTCTGACTTTGGAATAACTTTTAATAAGGATGGATGCTGTTCTATGGCAAACTGAAGTTTTTCTATAATAGATTCTACACTTTCGTTTTCGTAATCAATTTCCAAAGGTTCTTTAATGATAAAGGATTGAAGAATTCCTCTTTTTTTAATACGAATTCCTTTTTTATCAAAAGATCTTCTAAACCCATCGATTACAATAGGTACCACAATAGGTTTGTTTTTTTTAATAATATAAGCAGTACCTCTTCGTATGGGTCTCCAAGGTTTGGTAGTTCCCTGCGGAAAAGTAATTAACCAGCCATCTTTTAAAGCCATCGATATATTACTAACATCACTCATTTTAACCTGTCTATTCACTTCTTTACCTTCCGATCGCCAAGTACGATCTATACTTACAGACCCTCCATAGGCCATAATTTTAGGTAATAAACCAGCTTTCATAGTTTCTCTTGCAGCAACATAATACAAATTGAGTTTCGGGCGCCATAGGTATCCTACATTTTTAATGCTATCGGTTCTACCACTAAGACTTGCATTAAATACATGAAACATCGCCACTACATCTGCAAAATAAGTTTGATGATTAGAAACAAATAATACGTTATTTGAAGGTAAGCCTTTTATTATTTCACTTCCTTCAATTTTAAGACTATTAAACCCCTTAAAACGTCTATGAGATACAGCACCCAATATTCTAATCAGCCAAAGCTTTAAAAATAAAATATGTCCAAAAGTATTTCTTTTAAATAGCCCCATAATCTAGTTTTCAGTCTTCCGTTTTTAGTAGCAATCTCTTGTTATAAATTATAACAACCTTTAACTCGGACACAGTGTTTTGGTAGTATGTGAAAGTATTGAATGTCCGTTTACACGCATTAAAATTATAAATGCGAATATACAAAAATACACATATTACAACAGTTCTTTCAACAATTCTCGTACTTCGTTGAGCATCATTGCGGTTGCTCCCCAAACAAGATGGTTATTCAACATAAAAGCAGGTACTTCTATATTTTTAGCATATGAAGTAGATAATGTTTGCGTTGTTTTAATCCCATCATCCATAAAATGATGCAGTGGAACTTCTATTAATTCTTCAACTTCATCTTCTTGTAAAATAAATTTTGGCGTTTTTGCAGTAATTCCTACAAAAGGTTGAACAAAAAAATTACTCGGTGGAATATAAATTTCAGTTAGTTTTTTTAAAACCGAAACAGCATCACTTTTCACTCCAACCTCCTCTTCAGTCTCCCGCAATGCAGTTTCTTGTATTGAAAAATCACTTTCTTCATATTTACCTCCTGGAAAGCCTATTTGTGCAGAATGAACCCCCTTATATGTCTTTCTTAAAATTAATGCTAAATGTGTTTTATTTTCAATAGTAGGATAAAACAATGCCAAAACCCCTGCTCTTTTTGCAGTGTTTTTTTTATAGGCAATACGTTTCAATTCTGCCAATCTTTCCATTGGAGCCATTTTAAATTGAGCAGTCTCTCCTGGAAGTTGCATTTTTGTTATTTTTACAATCTTCTTTTCAAATTCCTGAAATATCATTTATGAAACGAGTATGTTAAAATTTATTATGTACAAAAGAAATTCTAATAGCGAACAGCATTTGACCAATTTAATAAAATAATATAGACAAATGAAAAAATTACTTCTGTTATGTTTTGTATTAATTACCCTTTTAAGCTGTGAAGATACTAAAAAGGCTTCAGTCAAAAGCAAATCAAAAACTAATGTTGAGGCTTTAGATAAAAAAAACACAAAGGATACAATTAGTACAATTTCGATAGAAAAGGATATTCCAAAAAAGAAAAAATTTCCAAAAATCACGCAAGAAAATGTGGTTGAATTTTTAACCGAGTATGGAGCCAATAACCCTGAAACCAAGGTAAGGATTAGCACTATTCACGGTACTATTGACATTGAACTCTTTAAAGATACTCCGCTTCATCGTGCCAATTTTATTTATTTGGTAAAGCAAAAGTATTTTGATGATACTTTTTTTCATAGAGTAGCACCAAATTTTATTATTCAAGGTGGAAATAGCGATGATAAATCGACATCTCAAAAAAGAAAAGCACTTTCTAGTAAATATCGATTGCCCGCAGAACTTAATTCGAGAAGAGTGCATAAGTACGGTACCATATCTGGCGCCAAAGAATACCGCAAAAACCCAGATAAAATGACAGCTCCTTACGAGTTTTTTATTTTTATTGGTCCAAAATACAGTGCCAATCATCTAAATGGAGATTATACTATTTTCGGAAAAGTAACCAAAGGTATGGATGTCGTTGAAACGATAGCTAATCTACCCGCAGACAAGCAAGAATGGCCACTGGACAATGTCTATATTAAAGCTGAAATTTTAGAGTAATTGTACTAGTTAATACTATCGTTTTGAATCAATTTGATTTACTCTTTTAACTCTTCCTTGGTATATAAGGTAGGCAATGATAATTTAAAAGTTACCGCTAATACTCTAATTAATATAACCAAAGAACCAGAAATAAGTACTACAGCATCGTCTGTCAAAAGAGTGTATTGCAATCCAAAATAAGCAAATGCTCCTGCGATACAGGCAGTAGCATAAATTTCTTTTCGAAAAATGATAGGGATTTCATTACATAAAATATCTCTAATTACCCCTCCAAAACAAGCCGACATCGTTCCTAAGGCTACACAAATAAGAGGTGGTAACCCTGCAGTTATTCCTTTTTCCACTCCAATAATAGTGTAAAGTGCAATTCCTATGGTATCGAATAAAAATAAAGATTTACGAATATAGCCTAGCTTCTTCCTAAAGATTATTGCCATAACGGAAGCTCCAGCAATAATATAAATAAACTGAAGGTCAAACATCCAAAAAACGGGAACATCGATAAGGATATCCCTTAAAGTCCCTCCTCCTACTGCTGTTACAAAAGCAATAATAAAAATACCAAAGGGATCCATTCTTTTTTTAACCGCAGTCAATACTCCTGAAATGGAGAAGGAAAGTGTTCCTAAAATATCTATGATTAATAATAAACTCATCTCTTATGGTATAAAGTTACAATTGGTCTCTAATAAATGACAGTTCAGAAAAACTATTTTTTCAAACTTTATTAAATATATCATTTTTGGGGTATAAATCTAATAAAAACATCCTTATGAAAACTATTTTACTTACAATTACTCTAGCATTAACTAGTTTATTTTTAAATGCACAATCTAGCACTGAAGCAACCACAGAAGGAACCACAATTACAGTAAATGTAATATTAAACGGTAGTGGAGGTCATGTTCTTTACTCACTACACAACGAAAGTACTTTTATGAAGGAACCTCTTGAAGGTGCAAGTAGTGAAATTAAAGACGGAAAAGCTACAGTTACTTTCAATAATGTAAAACCTGGAACCTACGGAATAATGGTAGTACATGATAAAAACGATAATAAACGAATGGATTTTGAACCAACAGGAATGCCTAAAGAGGCCTACGGAATGTCTAACAATATTATGAGTTATGGTCCTCCCCAATGGAACGATGCTAAGTTTGAAGTATTGTCATCTCCTTTAAATATTGAAATACGATTGTAACAAAATACATTAATTAAACTCTATAAAAATCCAATATCTTAACGATATTGGATTTTTATATATAGATGTAATCTAATATTATATTTTTTAGAATAGATTTTATTGATTATTACTTATCTTTGTATCAAAGCAAAACATTATGACAATTACTCAATTAAAGTATGTATTAGCGGTAGCTGAATATCAAAATTTCACAAAGGCTGCTGAAAATGTTTTTGTAACGCAGCCTACTTTAAGTATGCAAATTCAGAAGTTAGAAGAAGAATTGGATATTTTAATTTTTGACAGGAGTAAAAAACCTATTTCACTCACTTCTATAGGAGAAAAAATAGTAAATCAAGCAAGAAACATCGTTAATGAATCTGAGCGAATGCAAGATGTAGTAGATCAAGAAAAAGGATATATTGGAGGAGAATTTAAAATTGGTATCATCCCTACGGTTATGCCAACATTACTTCCTATGTTTTTAAAGAATTTTACCAATAAATACCCAAAGGTTCAACTTAAAATTGAAGAGCTAACTACTACAGAAATTATATCAAAATTAAATGATGGTCATTTAGATGCTGCAATCGCCGCTACCCCATTAAATCAAGAAAAAATTAAAGAAAGAGTTCTATACTTTGAACCCTTTGTAGGTTATGTTCCTGAAAATCACCGATTGTATTCAAAAAAACAAATAAACAAATCTGATTTAGATATCAATGATATTTTATTATTAGAAGATGGGCATTGCTTTAGAAATGGAGTGATTAATATATGTAAATCATTAAGAAATAATAGTAATGGAGAATCTTTTCAATTAGAAAGCGGGAGTTTTGAGACTTTGATTAAGCTTTCTGATGAAAACTTTGGAATGACGCTACTTCCCTATTTAAATACTTTAGAGATTTCAAAAAAACAAAAGAATCATTTACGGTATTTTAATGAACCTAGTCCTGCTAGAGAAGTCAGCTTATTATATAAAAAGAGTGAGTTAAAAATGCAAATCATTAATGCCTTATACGAGGTTATTGCTGGGGTGATTCGGGGAGCGATTGCTTTTCAAGATATAAAAGTGATAAGTCCAATTAAATAAAACCAAAAAACAAGACCCCTTATAATTATTACAAGGGGTCTTGTTTTTTAAAAAATGTTTTTACTTAATAATTAGTTTCTTCACTGTTGAACCAGAACCTGTATTAACTTGAACCAAATATATCCCAGAGTTTACATTCAAACTAAATTCAATATTATTAGAATTTGTATCGTAAGAATAAACTTCCTTTCCAGTGATATCATAAATTATAACACTTGTAGCTACTTGGTTATTCATAACAATAGAAATGTTTTGACCATTTGAAATTGTTGGGAAAATTGAAAAACTTGCATCAGTAAATTCAGTAACTTCTAAAATTGTACATTCCATTACTTCTGGGTCTAATCCTGCAGGGAAAGTAGCTTCAAAAGTAGTAACATCTGTTAATGGCCAAATATCATTTTGCAATAAAGTTCTGTCAGGCCCAATCATACAAAAAGTAGGAAAAGCACCAACACCAAAATTTGAAGTTACTGGTCCACCACCTCCATCTGCACTTACAGCTGGTGCATGATTAAAAGGACCTCCATATGTTTCTTCATAAAGAATAACTTCTTCATCTGAATCACTACCATCATTTATAGAAATCATAACAAGATCACCTTGATTACAACCATATTTATCATAAAACTCACTATAAGTTGGTTGCCAAGTTTGACAAGGACCACAAGTATCGAAAAAGAAATCTAAATAAATATATTTTCCTGCATCTGCATATTCATAAAGGTTGTGCTCAACACCGTGAATATCTGTTACGGTAAAATCGTCTACAACATCGCCAACGTTGTAATTATTAGTTTGTGCAAAGGAGGCAATTGAAAGCATTAATAATAATGCTAGGGAAGTATTTTTTTTCATATTAGCTTGAGTTTGTTAAATTTAGTTACAATAATATCAAATTTTTAACACATATTAACTCATTAATGCAATATATTATTAAAGGTTTCTTTTTCTTTAAATTATTAATAAAAATTTATTTAAATATACCATTCGGTATATTTTTATATATTTGCCCTTTATTTACTCTACTATGCTATCTAAATCTAAATTAACATCAAAATATATCATTGAAACAGTAGCCCCTATTTTTAACAAAAAAGGATATGCAGCTACTTCCATGTCCGATATTACAAATGCGACTAATTTAACCAAAGGTGCCATTTATGGGAATTTTGAAAATAAAGAAGCATTGGCGATCGCTGCATTTCATAAAAATGTAAATGATCTATTAAAAAAGGTAGCCTTTCATCAAGAACAAAGCAAATCTCCACTTCAGAAAATATTTTTAATTACAGATTTTTATCGGAATTATTATGATTTTAGTAGAGAACTTGGGGGTTGTCCCATTCTTAATATAGGGGTAGATGCAAATAATCAGGACACAGTAATATTGGCTGAAGTTCGAAATGTAATTAACAGAACTCAACATCATATCGCAAAGTTAGTGGATTGGGGAATTGATATTGGTGAGATTAAACTAACGATAAATTCTCAAAAATTTGCCAAGCAATTATATTCTCGAATTCAAGGTGCTATTTTTATGACCTATACCATGGATGACACCACTTATTTACAACAAACGATGGATGAAATAGATTCCTTCATCAAATCTGAAATAGCAAACTAATCACTAAAATATTTATAATTCTCTAATTTATTCTATGAACACATTTCCAAAACTTTTAGAAAGCAAAGTAAAAATAAGATTTCAAGATTGCGATCCTTTTAATCATCTTAATAATGCTGCTTATATCAACTATTTTATAAATGCTCGTGAAGATCAAATCTTAGAAAATTATCATCTAGATATTTACAAAATGGCTCGAAGCCAAGGAAAGAGTTGGGTGGTTGGGAGTAATCAAATTGCATACCTAAGACCTGCATTTTTAATGGAAGAAGTGGTGATTAGCACACAATTAATTTATTTTAATGACACTAAATTACAAGTAGAGCTTACCATGTGGAATCATGATAAAACCGAAATTAAATCCATTATGTGGAGTACTTTTGTCCACTTTAATTTGTTGAAACAAAAAAGAGAAACACATCCAGAAGACTTAATGGAATTATTCGAATCTGTTGTAAACCCTATTGAAACTTCTGTTTTTGAAGAAAGAATACTTTCGTTTAAAAAACAAAAAGTATAATAAACACTTTTTCATACTAAATTTACGCAGCATCTTTATTTATATAGATTATATTTACTCTTCTATAAATCTATTTTTTATGAGAAATATTCTCCTTTTATCATTTGCTATTATTTTAGTTTTTTCCTGTAAAACAGAAAAGAAAGAAGAGAATAGCTCGACTCCTGAATCTACTGTCTATTATTTAATTCGACATGCTGAAAAAGATAGAAGTGCCCTAGGTCAAGACCCTAGTCTAACCAATATAGGACTAGAAAGAGCTACTAATTGGGCAAAAATATTTACTCCTATAAAATTTGATCAAATTTATTCGACAGAGTATAAAAGAACACAACAAACTGCATTACCAACAGCTTCAGAAAAGAATTTAGAAATTCAAAGTTATGATCCAGACAACCTTTATAATGAAGTGTTTAAAACAAAAACTAAGGGTAAAACTGTTTTAATAGTAGGCCACAGTAATACAACCCCTGCCTTAGTAAATACTATTTTTGGAGAACAAAAATACGATCAAATAAATGATAGGGATAATGGTAAACTTTTTATTGTAACGCTAATTAACGATGAAATTTCAGTGGTAATAGAAGATCATAACTAGCCAGCTATAAAATATCCACTTTAACATCTTCGGTTTCAATCTTAGACAATAATTTTAATTCTTCTTTTTCGAATAAATTGTCTAAATCTTCTAGTTTATACTCTAAAGATTTTGGTTTATAATTATTATAATCTACAAATCGAATTCCTTTAACAGTTCTTACATTATAAGCTTCTCTAAACCGCATACCTCCTCCATTAGTTGCATATTTATAAGCCAAAAAATCAACGGTGAAATCTTTTTTATGAATCCAATACACAAAACGATCGTCAAAATCTGTCCCACCTCCTTCTTCCGAAAAAGTGACCTCAATTTCATAATAGGTTTTTCCATTAATAGTATCCTCTCCCAACAACTTTTTATGTACTGCTCCTGAATTTAAACCATAAGGCAATTGCGCAAAATAATGCACAGAATTAACGCCATCCCCAATGTTAATTGCCATAGAATCTGGCACAGTAACTAAAGAATCGTTTATAAATCGCTTTAATCCTGAATTAGATAACATATCATGTATAACATCTAAAGAATCGGTTTTAAACCGCTCTAATAGATAGTCCCCTTGGCTCCTTTTGCTTTTATAGATTCTATCTCTAAATATAAACTCTATAGCTACCTGATCACAATTACCTTGACAAGATATATCTATCGCTTTGTCAATGATAGCTTGTGCAGTAAGGTGTTTTTGATGGGGTTTAACTTCTTTATTTTCTACACAAGAAAAAAAAAATAAAATGCTGATAAATATGGGAAATAAGTATTTCATTGGGTTATTTAAAAATTCAAATTTAGCTAATTAGTACGAACAAATTGCCCAGCCTTACATTTGGTTGTTATTAAGAAAAGAAAATAAGTAAATAGTATTATTTTTGCTGCTATGGCAATTCAGAAAAATATAAAGATTAAAAACCGTAAAGCTCGCTTTGAATACGAAATCCTAGATAGATTTACGGCGGGTATTGTATTACAAGGAACTGAAATAAAAGCCATTCGTGAAGGGCAAGCTTCTATTGCTGAAGCATTTTGTGAATTTAGTAATAACGAGCTTTTTGTGATCAATATGACCGTTCAGGAATATTCGCACGCTACCAATTTTAATCACAACCCTAAAAGTGAACGAAAATTATTACTCAACCGAAGTGAATTAAAAAAATTAGAAAAGCAGGTTAAAAATACAGGCTTAACTATTATACCACTTTTATTATTTACCAATGATAATGGTTTGGCAAAAATTGAGATAGCACTTTGTCGTGGAAAAAAACAATTCGATAAACGTGAATCGCTAAAAGACCGAGATAATAAACGAGATCTAAGTAGAATCAAGAAATCTTTTAATAAACATGGGTAAACAATTTTCAGAAATACGCCCTGTAATTCAAGAGTTCATCCAAAATCAAAAAATGTTTTTTGTGGGCACTGCTAGAACGGAAGGAAGGGTAAACATTTCTCCCAAGGGAATGGATTCCTTTAGGGTTATCGATAGTAAAAAAATTGTCTGGCTAAACCTTACTGGTAGTGGCAATGAAACAGCAGCTCATGTATTAGAAAATGATAGAATGACCATTATGTTTTGTTCATTTGAAGAAATGCCTCTAATTCTTAGGCTTTATGGGAATGCTAAAATATATCATGAAAACGATAAAGAATATATGGAGTATAGTTCTCTATTTGAAGATTATGTTGGAGCCCGACAAATTATTGAAATGGATATAAATTTAGTACAAACCTCATGCGGATTTGCAGTTCCTTTTATGGAGTTTAAAGCAGAACGAACGCAATTAAAAAAATCGGCTAATAAAAAAGGAAGAGATAAAATCAAACAATATTGGAAAGATAAAAACACCAAGAGTATTGATGGGTTTGATACTGAAATGATTTCTAAAATAAATTAATTCTTATCTTCTAAAAGAGGTACAAAACGAAATTCACCATATTCTTTTTTATCAAATTCTTTAGCAGATTTTCTGGTAAACACTGTCATAATTTGAGATTTAACTCCCACAGGTATTACTAGCCTACCTCCTACTTTTAATTGCGCCAATAAGGGCTTGGGCACAAAAGGCGCTCCTGCAGTTACCACTATTCCATCATAAGGAGCTTCTTCTTTTAACCCTTTATAGCCATCCCCAAAAATTAGTTTTCGGGGTCTGTAACCCAGTTTTGGAAGAAAGAGTTTGGTTTTTTTAAAAAGTTCGTTTTGGCGTTCTATAGAAAAAACAATCAATCCCATTTCTAATAAAACAGCGGTTTGATATCCACTACCCGTGCCAATCTCTAAAACTTTATTCCCTTTTTTTAATTTTAATAATTCCGATTGACGAGCAACGGTATAGGGTTGCGATATGGTTTGCTCTGCTCCAATAGGAAATGCTTTATCCACATAGGCATGATCTATAAAGCCAGAATCCATAAATAAATGGCGAGGTATCGCATTAATTGCCTTTAAAACATGAACATCTAAAATGCCTTTAGATTTTAGGGTTGCTACTAATTTTTTCCGCATTCCCTTATGGGTAAAAGTATCTTGCACTTCTTATTTTTTATTTCTTCAAAAGTAAGAAAACAAGGGTCAAAAAAAAGGTTGAAAACCGTTATCTTTGTTCAAAATTTAAATCAATGTTAAAAGCTGGAGTTATAGGTGCTGGACACCTAGGAAAAATTCATTTAAAACTTCTAAATCAATCTACTAAATACGAACTCGTTGGATTTCATGATGCAGATCCCGAAGCTTCAAAAAAAATAGCTGTAGAATACGGTTACAAAAATTACACTAATATAGATGAGCTTATTGAAGCTTGTGATGTGGTTGACGTTGTAACTCCAACCTTATTCCATTTTGATTGCGCCAAAAAAGTTTTAGAAGCTGGGAAACATCTTTTTATCGAAAAGCCAATAACTAAAACGGTTGAAGAAGCCGAAACCATAAGAGAACTAGCTAAAAAAAATGGCGTTAGAGGACAGGTAGGACAAGTTGAACGTTTTAATCCGGCCTTTACTGCTGTGAATAAACAAATTGATAATCCGATGTTTATTGAGTCACACCGCTTGGCAGAATTTAATCCTCGTGGAACCGATGTTTCGGTGGTATTAGATTTAATGATTCATGACATTGATGCTATTTTAAGTGTAGTAAAATCTAAAGTAAAAACAGTGACCGCCAATGGAGTTTCAGTAATTAGTAAAACTCCAGATATTGCTAATGCCCGTATCGAATTTGAAAACGGTTGTGTTGCTAATCTTACAGCGAGTAGAATTTCTTTAAAAAATATGCGTAAAGCTAGATTCTTTCAGAAGGATGCATATATCTCTGTAGATTTTTTAGAAAAGAAAAGCGAGGTTGTAAAAATGAAAGACGCCCCAGAACAACCCGATGAATTTGCAATGATACTCACCAATGCAGAAGGTGTAAGAAAACAAATCTATTTTGAAAATCCACAAATAGATTCTAATAATGCGATTCTAGACGAGTTGGAAACCTTTGCAGATGCCATCAACACCAATACCACTCCTATTGTAACACTTGCTCAAGGAACTGAAGCATTACGAGTTGCGATGCAAGTAATAGAGAATTTTAAGATAATATAAAAAGAAGTTTAATTAAAAGATATTCCGCTAAAAATCGGAACAATAAAATATGAAAAACATTGCAGTTATAGGATCAGGAACTATGGGAAATGGAATAGCCCATACATTTGCACAAAATGATTTTAGAGTTCAGTTAATAGATGTTTCTGAAGAAGCATTGAAAAAAGGAATAGCCACTATTACCAAAAACTTGGACAGAATGGTTGCTAAAGAAAAGATTTCTGAAGAGGATAAACTACAAACTCTTTCAAATATTACCACCTATACTAATCTTGAAGAAGGTGTTGAATATGCTGGTTTGGTTGTTGAAGCAGCTACTGAAAACTTAGATTTAAAACTCAAAATATTTAGAAACTTAGAAAAGTTTTGTCCAGACGATACTATTTTGGCTAGTAACACTTCTTCTATTTCAATTACTCAAATTGCTGCGGTAACATCTAGACCAGAAATGGTAATTGGGATGCATTTTATGAATCCTGTGCCTATTATGAAATTAGTAGAAATCATAAAAGGCTATAATACTAGTCAGGTGACATATGATACGGTGAAGGATATTTCAGAAAAACTAGGTAAAATTCCTGTAGAAGTAAATGATTATCCTGGTTTTGTTGCAAACAGAATATTAATGCCAATGCTTAATGAAGCGATTGAAACTTTATATAATGGTGTTGCAGGGGTTAAGGAAATTGACACCGTAATGAAGTTAGGAATGGCACATCCTATGGGACCACTACAACTAGCAGATTTTATTGGACTAGATGTTTGTCTTTCTATTTTAAGAGTAATGAATGATGGATTTAAAAATCCGAAATACGCTCCTTGTCCATTATTAGTAAATATGGTGATGGCTGGAAAATTAGGAATTAAAAGTGGAGAAGGTTTCTACGATTATAGTGAAAGTAGAAGAGCTGAGAATGTAGCTGAAATGTTTCATTAAGAAGTCATTATAAAGAAACAATGGCAAAAATAATTCCTTTTAAAGCGGTTCGCCCAACACGAGATAAAGTAAGCCTAATCGCCACTAGGCCTTATGACACATATACTTTTTCAGAAAGAGAGGCACGTATGCAGGTGAATCCATTTTCATTTTTACATATTGTTAATCCAGGTTATAAATACCAACAAAAATTAACAGGAGAAAAGAGGTATGCCCTAGTAAAAAACAGATACCAAGAGTTTAAAGAAGATAAAATCTTTATTCAAGATGAACAACCTAGCTTTTATTTTTATAAGATTGTAAATAGAGATGGTCATGAGTTTTCTGGAATTATTGCAGGCACTAGTGCTTGGGATTATGAAAATGAGGTCATTAAGAAGCATGAAAAAACCATTGAAAATCGTGAAAATATATTTAAAGAATACCTTAAAACCGTAGGATTTAATGCAGAACCTGTGCTCCTTACCTATCCAGATAATGATGCCCTAAAAATTATTATTGAAGAAGTAATGAAAACGAGGTCGGAGTATGAATTTACAACAACCTATAGAGACACACATTATATCTGGAACATAAGTGATACCACTATTATTGATAAAATAACAGCTATTTTTTCTGAAATGAATTCACTTTATATCGCAGATGGCCACCACCGTTCTGCATCTTCTTATTTATTAGCAAAACATGCTAAAGAAGAAAATCCAAAGCATCATGGAGAGGAATCTTATAATTATTTTATGAGTTATCTAATTCCTGAAAGCGATTTAAAAATTTATGAATTCAATAGGCTTATCAAAGATCTTAATGGCTTGAGTAAAGAAGATTTTTTAATTTCATTAGATGAAATTTTCAGAATTGAAGATCGTGGTAATGAATATTACAAACCTTCTAAAAAGCATCATTTTAGTATGTATCTAGATGGTAATTATTATTCGTTATACCTTCGGAAGGCTGAATATGAAATCAATAATGCATTAGATACATTGGATGTTCAGATTTTATATGATACCGTTTTAAAGCCAATTTTAGGAATTAAAGATTTGCGAAATGATAATCGAATTGTTTATCCACACGGAAAAAATGATTTAGCCCATATGAAATCTTTAATTGATTCTGGTGAATTTAAAGTTGGTTTTAGTTTATTACCAATAACTACCCAGGAATTAAAAAACGTTGCAAATGAGGGATTAACTATGCCTCCAAAAAGCACCTTTATTGAACCAAAATTACGAAGTGGAATTACTATTTATGAGTTTTAAATGATGACAATTTCTGAAAACCTTATTAAATTAAAATCTAATCTTCCTGAAGATGTAACACTGGTTGCAGTTTCTAAAACCAAACCAATTGAAGATATTATGGAGGCTTATGCTACTGGACATCGAGTTTTTGGTGAGAATAAAATTCAGGAAATGGTCGCCAAACATGAAGAAATGCCTAAGGATATTGAATGGCATATGATTGGTCATATCCAGAGAAACAAAGTAAAATACATGGCTTCGTTTGTGAGCTTAATTCATGCGGTAGATAGTTTACGATTATTAAATGAAATAAATAAACAAGCCTTAAAAAATAATAGAATAATTAATTGTTTACTACAAATAAAAATCGCTTCAGAAGAAAGTAAATTTGGTCTAACTCAGGATGAGGTAAAAGTATTATTAGCCTCAGATGACTTTAATGCTTTTCATAATATTAAAATAGTGGGGCTTATGGGAATGGCAACATTTACAGATGATAAAGAGCAACTTCAGAAAGAATTTGGGATATTAAAAAATGTATTTAACAAATTCAGAATTCAGAATTCAGAATTCAGAATTTTAAGTATGGGAATGAGTGACGACTACCCTATTGCCATCAAAAACGGCAGTACGATGATTCGGGTAGGTAGTTCCATATTTGGTAAACGAAACTATAACATATAATTTGTACGCAATACTAGACATAGAAACAACGGGCGGAAAATACAACGAAGAGGGTATTACCGAAATAGCAATTTATAAATTTGATGGTCATAAAATTGTAGACCAGTTTTGCAGTTTGGTAAATCCTGAGAAAAGCATACAACCTTTTGTTGTTAATTTAACAGGTATTAATAATGACATGCTTCGCAATGCTCCAAAGTTTTATGAAGTCGCAAAACGAATTATAGAAATAACAGAAGGCTGTATTTTAGTTGCTCATAATGCACAGTTTGATAATAGAATTTTAAGAACCGAGTTTGATAGATTAGGTTTTGATTTTGAAATAGATAATCTATGCACTGTAGAGCTTTCCAAAAAACTAATCCCAGATCTACCATCTTATAGTCTTGGTAAATTAGTGCGTTCTTTAGGAATTCCTTTAAGTGATCGTCATCGTGCTCAAGGAGATGCCAAAGCTACAGTTACCCTTTTTAAATTATTATTAGAAAAGGACTTGGACAAGGAAATTATCTCTTCTTTTGTGAAAAAAGATCCCAAACGTCAATTAGAACCTAAGTTACTAGACATCATTGAAGCTGCACCAACCTGTACAGGAGTTTATTATATGCATCGAAAGGATGGGAAAATCATTTATATTGGTAAAAGCAAGAACATAAAAAAAAGATTGTTACAGCATTTTACCAATGACAATAGAAAGTCCAAGAAAATTCAATTAGAGGTAGTGGATGTTAGTTATGAAGAAACAGGAAATGATCTTATAGCACAACTTAAAGAAAGCGAAGAAATAAAACGGTTAAAACCTATTTTTAACCATGCGTTAAAAAGAACATTATTTCAATATCAACTAATTCCTATAGAAGACCAAGAGGGATATATAAATTTGAAAATTGAAAAAGTAAATTCTAAAAATTCTAAGGATAAAAATATAATTACCACTTTTACCAACTATCAGCAAGCAAAGGCTACTTTATTTAGAATTACTGAAGAATTTCAATTATGTCAGAAATTAAATGGTTTGCAAAAAACGGAAGGAAGCTGTTTTAATTACAGTATTAAACAATGCAATGGAGCTTGTATTGGAGAAGAAAGTCCAGAAGAGTACAACAAAAGACTAGAAGTATTTATTGAACATTATAGTTATAATAATCAAAGCATGTTAATTATTGATAAAGGAAGGGAAATTGATGAACATTCTGTCATTCTTATCGAGGGTGGAGCCTATAAAGGCTATGGATTCTATAATTTAAACTATCAAATTAACAGTCCAGAAATATTAAAATCGATCATTAATCCGATGAGCAATGACAAGGATACACAACATATAATTCAAGGTTATTTACGAAAAAATAAAAATTTAAAAGTTGTTAAATTGACTTAGTTATGTTAATTAAAAAAACTTAAGTAACTTTATATTTTAAAATCTAATTCCTATTTCTACAAAAAAACATACTTGGCAAAGTAAACTTCACGAAATTATCTACGAAGCAGATACTCCTTTAGGGAAAATTTTCGATGTAATGTTACTTATTCTCATTATACTAAGTATTATTCTGGTAATGTTAGAGAGTGTAAAAGAAATTGATGAAATTTATCATAATATTCTTTATATCGGAGAATGGATCATCACGATCTTTTTTACTATAGAATATATCGCTCGTGTAATTACGGTAAAAAAACCTTCAAAATATATTTTTAGCTTTTACGGAATTATAGATTTAATATCTACAATTCCTTTATACCTGTCCTTTTTTATTGTTGGCTCACAAACACTATTAACCGTAAGAGCCTTACGTTTATTAAGAGTTTTTAGAATATTAAAGATTACTCGTTATATTGGAGAAGCTAATAAATTAAAAAAAGCATTAAAAAATAGTAGAGTAAAGATATTTGTATTTTTATTTGCTGTATTAATTACTGCCATTATATCGGGTACATTGATGTATTTAATTGAAGGTGAAAAAAGTGGATTTAACAATATCCCTGTGAGTGTTTACTGGAGTATTGTAACCTTAACTACTGTTGGTTATGGAGATATTGCACCAATTACACCATTAGGACAATTAATTGCTTCGTTTATTATGATTCTGGGTTATGGTATTATTGCTGTCCCTACTGGTATTGTTAGTGCAGAATATTCAAGAAGTAGTTATGATTCTGTTCAATTAAACACACAAGCTTGTAGATTATGTAATGAAAAAGATCACAATGATGATGCTAAATATTGTCATAATTGTGGTGATAGTTTGTTAATAAAATAGAAGGATAAAATGAGTGAAAAACCTTTACTTATTTGTGTTGTAGGACCTACAGCTATTGGAAAAACAACTCTTGCTATCCAAATTGCTAAGCATTTTACTACAGAAATTATTTCTTCAGATTCCAGACAGTTTTACAAAGAAATGGCAATTGGTACTGCAGTTCCCTCTAAGGAAGAGTTAGTAGAGATAACTCATCATTTTATTCAATATAGAAGCATTTTTGAAGAATATAGTGTTGGGGATTTTGAAAGAGATGCACTCAAATTATTAGATACTTTATTCGAAACTAATAATGTTATAGTAATGGTAGGGGGTTCTGGTTTATATATTGATGCTGTTATAAAAGGATTGGATAAATTTCCAGAGGTTCCAGTAAATATTATAGAAGATCTTAAAACTGAGTTTGAAACCCAGGGAATAGTACCGCTACAAAAAGAATTGTTAGAAAAAGACCCTAATTATTATAAAAAAGTAGATCTTCAAAATCATCACCGAATAATTAGAGCTTTAGGAGTTTGTAGATCTCAAAAGCACCCATACTCTTCCTTTTTAAATACTGGTAAAGAGCCAAGAAAATTTAAAACGTTATGTATAGGATTAACAGCAGAAAGAGCCATTATTTACAAACGTATTAATCAACGAGTTGATATTATGATGAATGAAGGGCTTGAAAATGAAGCTAGAAATCTATATCCAAATAAAGAATTAAATGCGCTTCAAACTGTGGGTTATAGAGAGTTATTCAACTATTTTGATGGAGAATACACTAAAGAATTTGCTATTGAGGAAATTAAAAAGAATACTCGTAGGTTTGCCAAAAGACAAGGAACTTGGTTTAGAAAAAATGCATCTATTAATTGGTTTGATTATAAAACCAACTTCTCAGAAATCATTAATAAAATAAGTAACGCCCAAACCAAATAATTTTCAGTTGGGCGTTAATTAATTTCACTTAATGATCTACTTCATTTTTAATAACTAAACGGAATCCCTCTCCATGAATATTGATGATTTCTACTCCATCATCCTTACTTAAATATTTACGCAGCTTAGCGATATATACATCCATACTTCGTGAGGTGAAATAATTGTCATCTCTCCAAATTTTTGTAAGAGCCAATTCACGAGGCATTAAATCGTTTTTATGTAAAGCCAATAATCTTAGCAAGTCATTTTCTTTAGGAGACAATTTAACAGGATTTTCTTTATTATAAGTTAAAAATCGCAATCTTGAATTTAAAAAGAAATTCCCTATTTCAAATTCATATTCTTTGCTGTCCGCTAGAGTATCAATAGCTTTTCTTTGAATAATTGCTTTAATTTTCATCAATAAAACTTCACTGTCAAAAGGTTTATTTAGATAGTCATCCGCTCCCACTTTATAACCTCTCAAAACATCTTCTTTTAATGCTTTTGCGGTTAGAAAAATAATGGGAACCTCTTTATTCTTCTCTCGAATTTCTTTTGCAAGTGTAAATCCATCTTTATAAGGCATCATTACATCCAGAATACAAAGATCATAATCATCTTTCTTAAATTTTTCAAAACCTTCCATTCCGTTTTTAGCATGAGTAACATTATAATCATTCATCGCTAAGTAATCCCTTAGGATAGTTCCAAAGTTTGGGTCGTCTTCTACTAGTAGAATTTTTTTGTTTTCAGTTTCCATATTTTTATGATATTAAGTGCATTTTAATAAAAAAGGTACTCCCTTTCCCTTTTTCGCTTTCCACATATATTTCGGCATCATGGTCATCGAGAATTCGTTTTACATAAGATAATCCAAGACCGTGCCCTTTTACATTATGGATATCTCCCATTTGTTCTCTATAAAATTTTTCAAATATTTTTTTCTGTACAGCATTACTCATCCCTATACCTTTATCAACAACTTTTAGAATAATTGCATCATTATCATTTTCTGTATAAATATCAATTTCTGGAGCTCCCTCAGTATACTTAATAGCATTATCAATAATATTTACAATAATATTGGTTAAATGTGCTTCACTAGCTTTTACCGAAGATTTATGAGCATTAAAATGAGTTTTAATATAGCCTCCTTTATGTTCTACAATTAAGCTTACATGAGTTATTGCATCTTCGATAATTTCATGAAGTAGGACTCTGTTCTTATCTAAATCAAGTTCATCTTTTTCTAATTTAGAAATCCGTAAAACATTTTCTACTTGAGTATGCATTCTACGATTTTCTTCCCGTATCATTTTGTGATATTTAGCAACAAGTTCTTCATTTCCAGACACCTTAGGATTCTTTAAAGCGTCTAGAGCAAGGTTTATGGTTGCTATAGGTGTTTTAAATTCATGAGTCATGTTATTAATAAAATCTGTTTTAATCTGAGATATTTGTCGTTGTTTTAGTAATTGCCTTAAAGCACTTGTATATGTAAATATAATTACTCCAGTAAATACTAAAGATAAAATAGCCATCCCTAAAATAGAGCTAAGGACAAATTTCTTTTTATCTGAAAAATTTACATACAATTGAAAACTAGTCTTTATATCTTCATTTACAAAAAGTGGAACACCATATGTTGAAACTGGGTTTAAACTAAAATTTCTAGATCTAATTTTAGTAGCTAAGTCATTGCTATAGATCGCAAACTCAAAATTGGTACTTAATCCTCTTTCTTTTAATTCTTTTGAAATTAATTTTTTAATTATATTTCCTGATACCCTTTTATGAATGGGAGTTTTCGCCAGAAGATTTCTATATGCATTTTCAAATTGATTTCGTTCATAATCCTTTAACCTCTTAAAATTTTCAGTTTTAGATTGAACACTTTTACTACCATCGATACCCGATGTGATTTTTGTAGTAATTTTTCTACTTGTAATTTTTTTAAATTGAATACTATCTATATCTAAATCTAAAGCGCTTGTCGATAATTTATAATTCTCTTCTAAAACACCATCAGAAAAAATAAACGTTTCATCATTCCGATCGTTGGTAATCGTGTAAATTAATTCACTAAAACTCGCTTGATCTGGTACAGTTATAGTGTCAATAATCCCACTATAGACTTCGTAATATTTTTCAATTTCATCTAATTGAATTTCTTTAGAAACAGAAATTAACAATTGTCGAACGTTTAATGTAAATTGATCCTCCCTAGTTTCATAGGAGTTTCTAATCCAATATCCTTGAACAAAAATAATCCCCAAAAGGGATAAAGTCATTAAAGCTATTAATAAAGAAAAAAGCCTATTATTCATAGTTCAAAAATAGGATTTTAACATTTAGAGGTCATTCTATTTAACCAAATGTTAACAAAATACAGAGTTGTTACTTTAACCGACTTTTTAACAGATTAAAATGAATATTTTGTACTTGTTCCAAAGTCCCCTTTAAATTGTTATTTTCAATTATAAAATCCGCTAATTTTTTCTTTTTATCATCACTCCATTGGTTCTTAATACGATCTGTTATTTCTTTTTCTGTGATTGAATCTCGTTTTAAAACCCTGTTAATTCTTACCTCTAGAGGAGCTGTTATTAAAATAGTAAAATCGAAAACTTGATACCCATCATTTTCAAAAAGTATGGCAGCTTCTTTAATAATATAAGGGGTATCTTGTTTCTTTATCCATTTTTTAAAATGTTCTGCTACTTTGGGATGAATAATTTTATTAATTTTTTTTAATAATTCTTTATCATTAAAAATTAAGTTTGCCACATATTTTTTATTAATCTTTCCTTCAAAATAGGCTTTTTCACCTAAAATCTGAATAATCTCCTTTTTAATTGAAGTAGAATTATTTGCAAGTTTTTTTGCCTCAATATCAGCAATATAAACCGGAACGCCTAATTCTTTAAACATCCTTGAAACTGTAGTTTTTCCACTACCAATTCCTCCAGTAAGGCCTATAATTTTCATTTAAAAGTTAAATATTCAATTTTATTATCCTTCAATAAAATATTTTGAATTAGAGTTGGTTTTTTAAGTAAAACTGGAATCATAAAATTCTCATCAATATTCCTGTTATTATAGTCGCAAATAATTGTAAAATCTTTTTCAGAGATATTATTAAACTTAGAAACAGAAACATCAAAGGCAATAGAAATCACCTCTGGTATTAATTTGATATTTGTGCCTATTGGTAAATTCTCAATTGTTATTGGAATAAAAAGCATTTTTTGAGTAAATTCCTCTACTAAAATTATATAGGAAATCTTATTTTTTGAAAAGGATATGTTTTCTTTATTTACAGCTGCAATCTCAATTTCACCAGAAACAGGGCTACTTAACAACTCATATTTTATGGGCTTTGTTAAAACATATGCAATACTATCAATTACTTTAGAAGGGCCTGAAACTATAATAGTTTTAGAATCAATTGATATTTCTTTTACAGCTTTAAATCCATTTTTAAAAGTAATATCAGAAACAACCTTTATAGGAATCTCTTTAGAAATAATAGTATCTAAATTTAGATTAATTTCATTTACAGAGATGTTATTAACATCAATATTACTCTTTAATTCTGAAGATATAATTTTAGTTAAATCTTTATTAGTAATGTTTACAAGCTTATTTTCTTCTTTAAGATAATCTGTTACATTAATAGTTATTATAGGTTTTTTAAATTTATAAGATAAAAAATCAAATCCGCTTGAAGTCAAATCGAAAGATACTTTGTCTAAATTGTTAGCAGCTAACACAGTATTATTAGGAAGGTTTATATAGTTTATGGAAGCTTCAACTGTTGCGGTAAAATCTTTTGAAAACTTTGATAAAAACCAAATAAAAGAAGTGACAAATAAAAAAAACAAGGCCATTCTTAGCTTTCCTTTTTTCATTTGTTTTGCATAAGTCTTTGCCATAATTAAATAATTGGGTTCCGTTAAAATTACTTAAAAAATAAATGGGGAAACTGTTTCTCAGGATCTCTTTTTAATATTTTAATATAAAAAGATGATTTAAAAAAAGCCAATCCATATCCGAAAAATTGAATAAATAAAGCAAATACCGATAATAAGCCTATATATAAATTTTTGTTTTTAATACTAGAATCAATTAATATTAAACTTAAATATAAACTTAATGGAACAATAAAAACTAAATTAACAATTCCCGATAATAGGATGGATATAATTGAAAACAAAACAAATATGGTAGGAAACCAATAGGTGATTTTAGAAGTAGAAGGATGCCAACTATTTAATATGGGTCTAACCATTCCAAACTTTTTTACTTGCGTATAAAATTTACTCCAGGATATTCTTCGTTTATGAAACACATAAGCATTTGGAATAAATATTGTTTTAAATCCCAAATTTAATAATCGTATGGACAAATCTGGATCTTCCCCTGGATGAATTTTAGCAAATCCCTGTGTCGCAATAAATGCCTCTTTAGAGACTCCCATATTAAAACTTCTTGGTTCAAAATTAGTTATACTTTTTTCGTTTCCTCTAATTCCCCCTGTAGTAAAAAAAGATGTCATCACATAATTTATAGCTTTTTGCAAAGTAGAAAAACTAGAATGCGCAGCATCTGCCCCGCCAAAACAATCATAGTAATTATTCTTTAAAAAAGAGGTTATGGTTGTTAAATAATGAGAAGGAAGAATACAATCTGAATCTAAAATAATATAATAACTCCCTTTTGCCCGTAACATTCCATAATTTCTAGAAGCACCAGGACCAGAGTTTTCTTTAAAATAGTAAGATATGTTTAATTTTGGCGAGAAGGTTTTGCAAATTTCTTCAGAAGGTAAAGTAGATCCATCCTCTATAATTACAATCTCAAAATCTTTGTTAAATTCTAATTGAATGAAACTTTCTAAAAGTTCTTTTATCTCCTGAGGTCTATTATATACGGGAATGATAAAAGAAAAATTTTGCTCCATAAAACAAAGGTAAATAAAAAAACCTACTCCTGATAGAAGTAGGTTTTTATTATATTTCTTAAATATTTATTCTCCCATAAAAGTATCCATGACTTCATTACTTACTCCCATATTAGAAAACCCGCCATCATTATATAGATTTTGTAGTGTTACTCTTTTGGTTAAGTCACTAAACATCGCAATGGTATAATTAGCACAATCTATTGCCGTAGCATTTCCTAATGGTGACATTTTATCTGCATAGGCTATAAAACCATCAAACCCTTTAACTCCTTGGCCAGCGGTTGTTGGTGTTGGAGATTGTGAGATGGTATTTACTCTTACACTTTTATCTTTTCCAAAGAAATAACCAAAACTACGTGCTATCGATTCTAAATAAGCTTTATTATCAGCCATATCATTATAATCTGGAAAAACTCTTTGTGCTGCCATATATGTTAATGCAACGATACTCCCCCATTCATTCATGGCATCTTTTTTATACAATACCTGCATTACTTTATGAAAAGATCCAGCAGAAACATCCCATCCTTTATGTGTAAAACTATAATTTTGGTCGGTATAATGATTTCCTTTTCTAACATTTACAGACATTCCAATAGAGTGTAATACAAAATCAATTTTTCCTCCTAAAATCTCCATTGACTTTTCAACCAGATTTTCTAAATCCTCTATACTTGTTGCATCTGCAGGGATTACCTCTGAATTAGTCTTTTTGGCTAATTCATTTATTTGCCCCATCCGCATGGCAATAGGTGCATTTGTGAGTACAAAACTCCCACCTTCTTCTGAAACACGCTCAGCAGTTTTCCAGGCTATGGAATGCTCATCTAAGGCTCCAAAAATAATTCCCCGTTTCCCTTTTAATAAATTATAAGACATATTCTATTCGTATTTTTTTTCTAAATTATTTATTCAATTTTGTAAATATACACTTTAATTCAATAATTCTTTTGCGTGATTTAATGCAGCTTCTGTAAGTACTTTTCCTCCAATCATCTCTGCTAATTCATTAACTCGCTCTACTTTATTTAATTTTATTAATCTAGTGACTGTAATTTCATTGATGTCCTCTTTATAAATCTTAATATGATTATTCCCAGATGCTGCTATTTGTGGTAAATGTGTAATACAAAATATTTGCATCGATTGACTCATGTTTTTTAATATTCCAGACATTTTATGTGCTACTTCTCCAGACAAACCTGTATCTATTTCATCGAAAACCAAAGTGGGTAACATTTTATACTCTGCTAATACTGCTTTTATAGCGAGCATGATTCTGCTTAATTCTCCACCCGAAGCAACTTTTTTTAATGCACCAAAAGCTAAACCTTTATTTGCCGTAAACAATAGCTGCAGAAAATCTGATCCATTTTTTCTGAAATTTTCAGAACTAGTAATTTCAAATTTAAATTGTGCATTGGGCAAACCTAAATCTACTAATAATAATTTTAACTTTTTGATTAATGTCGGTATGACTTTAAGTCTACTGAAATGTAATTTTTTAGCTATTCCTGAAACTTCAGTATATAAATTATTTTGATCTTGTTCTAAAGAGGATATTTTACTGTCAAGGTGATGTGTGATATCTATTTTTTCAGCTAATGTATTTTGTATTTCAATTAAGTCATCAACAGAATCAACAGTATGCTTTTGCTGTAATTTATATAATAATTGAAGGGAATTATTAATTTCAAATAAGGCTGTAGGATCTGCCTCAATTGTTGAAGCTTTTTCTTCTAACCCTTCTGAAACATCCTCAATCTCTATGACAACACTATTCAACCTATTCCAAAAATCTTCAAATTCTGAAGATATGTTTCGAAGATTCCCTAAAGCTAACCTTGCTTCTTTTATCGTTTCAAGACTACCGATTTCTTCATTTGAAATTAATTGATTAATCTTAGACAATGATTCTAGAATAACTTCTGTATGAGAAAGTGTTTCGTACGTTTCTTCAAGTCTTCCTTGATTAAGATTGGATAAATTAGCTTCCACCAATTCATTATACAAAAAGGTATTATAGTCTAACTCTTTAGCAGCAGTTTCTTTTTTGTAGTTTAATTCTGTTAAGGTTTCTGAAATTTCAAGATATTTTTCTAATTTTTTAGTATATTTTTTAAGCAAAGCAGTATTTCCTGCCAAAACATCAATCACTTCTATCTGAAAAGTTTCAGAAAATAAGGAAAGTGTTTCGTGCTGACTGTGAATATCTGCTAATTGTGGTGCAATAGCTTGAAGTTGACCTAAAGTTACAGGGGTATCATTTACAAAAGCTCTTGATTTTCCAGAGGGCAAAAGCTCTCGTCTAACAATGGTTTGAATATCAAAATCTAAATTATTTGCTTTAAAAATGGACAAATGCAAATGTTCCTCTAATTTAAATTCTGCTTCAATAACACACTTTTTTGAAATATCATTTACACTAGTTAAATCTGCTCGTTTTCCCAATAATAATGCTAATGCTCCTAATAATATAGATTTACCTGCACCTGTTTCACCTGTAATTATTGTTAATCCTGAATTAAAATCTACACTAATATCTTCGATAAGTGCATAATTCTTTATGGAAAGGTTAGTAATCACAGAAATAATTATTTTGGTATTCTAAGCTTCTAAAGTAAGTGAGTTTTATTTTTTTTCAAAAAAATAAAAGAATTAAAATTTAATCTGACTCCAGTTTTCTCTTTTAGTTGGAGCCATTCTGTTTAAGTTATTAACTAGAGTAGTAATATCTACACTGGGACCACCACTAAAAACACTTTGAATTTCGTCTGATTTTGCATCAAAAAATGTTCGCAACAAATATGAGTTAGGTCTTCGGTCGTTAATTCCTTTTAATATCCCAAGAGAATTAATAATATTTTCTTTTGCTTCTTTTTGAGATTGTGACATTAAATCTAATCCTTGGCGATGATAATCGTACATTACAGTATGAAACTCTTTATAAACCTGAGAAATTAATGCATCGTTATATCTAAATCTAGACTGAGTCCCGTCTGTTGATTTCCATCCTGAAGATCCACTAGATGCTGCCGTATTTACAATTTGCTTTGCGGTATCAAAATATTTTTCCCCTCCATTTAAGGTAAAAGTATCTGCATCTAAACCAAGTATAGTATACACATGAAATGCAATTACTGAGATTAAATTTGAACTAAATGTATTAATATTAAACGTTAAAGGTTCAAATTCACTATAGCTAAAATTAAATTGCTTATCATTATAATTATATAAAGGACTCGAATATGAGGATTGATAAATTGGTCTAGAAGCCTGAATTTGCAATGTTGCTCTAAATAAATTGGATTCGAATTGAGTAATAATTATAGACATATTACAATCAATCTTCTCTTGATTTTTAAAATCCTTATCAGTCCATTTTGTTGTATTAATAAATTCTAATAACTGAGATTCTAGGGTTCTAAAAACCTGTAAATTTGGTTGTCCTGTTTGATCTGCATTAATGGAAACCGTACAATTAAGTTCTTGTGCTGTACTTATAATTGTAGCAAATAACAATGAAACTAATAATAAAAATTTAGGCATGGAGTTGTTTTATAATATGTTGTAAAATGTCAATGGCGACTTCCTTCTTGGGTTTAACTTGAAAAGGATAAACTTTATTGTCTTTTGTAATTAAGGTCACTTTATTCGTATTGGTTTTAAAGCCTGCTCCTTTATCATTTAGCGAATTTAATACAATTAAATCTAAATTCTTTTTTTTCAGTTTTGTTTTTGCATTTTCCAATTCATTTTCGGTTTCTAATGCAAATCCAACTAGAAATTTATCATTTTTAATTTCACCTAGTGAAGCTAATATATCCTTAGTTTTCTCAAACTCTATAATTAAGGTCTCCTCTTTCTTTTTAATTTTTTGAGTTGCACTTATCTTAGGTCTAAAATCGGCAACTGCAGCACTTAAGATAGCAATATCGCATTCGCTAAAATAATTATGAGTTTCTACAAACATCTCTTTAGCCGAAGTAATATTAACAACCTTAATACAACTATTATTTGTAGTTAAACTAACTGGACCAGAAACAAGTATTACTTGAGCGCCAAGACTAGCTGCTTCTTCTGCTAAGGCATAACCCATTTTTCCACTAGAATGATTACCTACAAAACGTACAGGATCAATAGCCTCATAAGTAGGCCCTGCAGTTATCAATATTTTTTTTCCTTTTAAAGGAAGTTTCTCTAAAATATCTATTTCTATAAACGATATAATAGATTCAGGTTCTGCCATTCTACCTGGACCAATTAATCCACTTGCCAACTCTCCCTCTGTAGCAGGTATTTGAATATTTCCATAACTTTCTAACTTTTTAAAAGATTGTAAAGTTGAAGGATGTTTGTACATATCCAAGTCCATTGCAGGAGCATAATAAACAGTGCATTTAGCTGAAAGATATACTGCAAGTAATAAATTATCACAAGTACCATTCACCATTTTAGACATGGTATTTGCTGTAGCTGGAGCTATAACAAACAAGTCTGCCCAAAGGGCTAAATCTACGTGATTATTCCAATGGGCATTATCATCATCTTCGTTGGTAAAAGATGAAAAAACTTCGTTTTTAGATAAGGTAGAAAGTGTTAAGGGTGTTACAAATTCCTTTGCTGATGGAGTCATAACTACTTTAACATTAGCTCCGTTTTTAACAAGAAGCCTTACTAAAAATGCAGATTTATAAGCAGCAATACCCGCTGTGACGCCAAGTAATATATTTTTACCACTTATAACAGACATTTTTATTTTTCTATTTCTTCGTCCTGAGTATTTCTATGGTAGATTTTATCGTCTAACCATTCTTGAACCGCAATTGCATGTGGCTTTGGCAGTCTTTCGTAAAATTTTGAAACTTCGATTTGTTCTTTGTTTTCAAAAATTTCTTCTAGACTATCATTATAAGTAGCAAACTCATCTAATTTTTCAAGTAGTTCTTTTTTAATATCCCCATTGATTTGAATCGCTCTTTTTGAGATAATAGAAATTGCCTCATAGATATTACCTGTTGGCGCATCCACTAAGTTTTTATCTATAGTAGTTGTGTTCGAAGGGGCTTCTGTATTCTTTAAATCTTTCATATTATTATTGTTAACTTGACTTTTCAGTAGATGTAATTCTACTCTCTATATCTTCTTTTATTTTGTTTGCTTCAGGCATTAAATCACTGTCTGAATAATATTTTACAAAATCATCATAATATTCTAAAGCAGTTAATAGACGATCATTTACTTTTGAAGGAACACTATGGTTAGCTAATTCATATTCCGCTTCTAATCTTCCAAAGAAAGCTTCTTTTCTAAATTCAGATCCTGGGAAATCACTAATAAAGTTATCAAAAGCTTCAATAGAATTACTATAAGATCCTAACGCTTCTCCCGTTTTTAAATATTGTTTTGCAATTTCAATAGCTTTAAATTCCAATTTATACCGTAATTCCGCAACTTTTTTATTTGCTTCTAAACGGAAATCAGAATCTGGATAGGTATCAATAAAGATTTGTAATTTTTCTAATCCTGTATACGTGTCTTTTTGGTCTAATGAATATCGTGGTGATAGTTCATAATAACTTAGAGCAGATCTAAATGAAGCCAATTCTACACTATCACTTTTTGGGTATGAATTTGCAAATCGTTCAAATTGATAACCTGCAAGGTAAAAATCTTCCAAATTGTAAAAAGTATTTGCATACATATACATCAATTTTTCTGCCTGAGGTTTTCCTCGATATACAGGAACTATTTGTTCCATCAGCTTTAAAGCTTTTTTATATTTTCCTTGAAGATATAGAGTTTCTGCAAAAGCATACTTCTCTCCTGCATCAGGGGTTTTTAATACTTTTTGATATTCCCCACATGAGGAAAATAAAATAATGGTAAATAAAAGAAATAAACTAGCTCTCATAGATTTAAAAAACATCGTGCAAAAGTAATGAATTATACGTGATAACAAAAACTTATTATAGCGCTAAAATATTACTAGTTTAAATAGTATAGTTATGTTTTTGAAAAATTTAACTTTACTATTCTAATAACAAATTAAAATTCCTCAATAAAGGCATCAATTTTTGATTGTAAATCCTCACTAACACCAACTAATGGCAAACGTACATAGTCTTCACAAATTCCCATTTTTTTTAAAACAGATTTTATCCCTGCAGGATTACCTTCAGCAAAGATATAATCTATTGCTGGGGCAATTTTATAGTGGATATTATAGGCTTCTTCTGCCTCTTTATTTAGTCCTAAGGAAACCATTTTAGAAAATTCTTTTGGAAAACCTTCCCCAATCACAGAAATCACCCCAGCTCCACCGGCTAAAACCATAGGAAGTGTAATCATATCATCACCAGAAATTACAAGAAAATCTTTAGGACAATCACTAATAAGGTTCATTGCTTGAACAATATCGCCAGCGGCTTCTTTTATAGCTACTATATTTTTGAAATCAGTTGCCAATCGCACCACTGTAGTAGGTTGCATATTTGAAGCTGTTCTTCCTGGAACATTATAAACAATTATTGGTTTAGGTGATGCCTTAGAAATAGTAGCAAAATGCTGGTATATCCCTTCTTGAGTAGGTTTATTATAATAAGGAGAAACCGATAAAATTGCAGTGAAATCTTTTAAGTTAGTAGATTTAATTTCTTCGATAACCCCAGCGGTATTATTACCTCCAATACCTAAAACCAAAGGAAGCCTCCCATTATTAGCTTCAACTACAGTATTTATTACTACTAACTTTTCTTCCTTGGTTAGTGTAGCACTTTCAGCTGTAGTACCTAAAACAACTAGATAATCTATTCCATTATCTATATTGTAATTTACTACATTTTTCAAACCTTCAATATCTATTGAGAAATCCTCATTAAAAGGTGTAATTAAGGCTACTCCTGTTCCTATAAACTCTTTCATATTTTATTTAAAACCTTTAAATATTTTATTAATTCTTGACCAAATTGATTTACTTGTAAAGGATTCACGCATATCAATAAGTCTGAAAGGCGTTTATCCGTTTTAGAAAAGCCAACTTTAAATTTAGCTTTACTACAAGACATCATTAAGTCTAAATAATCATTCTTAGAATTGTAATAACCAACCAAAACATCTAATTGCATTTCTAAAAATTCATTTGCATTCTGATGATGTATTTCTCCTTTCCAGGTAAAATGCTTATTATTAATTTGATTTTGTCGTAAAGAAGGCATTTTCTTCTTTACTCTCATAAACGTAAATAATTTCACATCCTTACGTTGCAAGCCCATTTTCTCAGCAATGGCATACAATTTTTCAAAATCGTTGAAAAATTCCTCATCTACTAAAAAACCTAAAGTTTTAACAGAATCATTTATTTTTGAAGTATCCCTATTATTAAGGCTTTTATCTGTTAATCTCCTAAGAAATCGCTGTTGTATTTTTTTTAGCATTGATAAATTACTATTCTACACAAAAGTATAATTTTTGAAATCAAATATTCATCAATTACGAAATCATTAGCAAAAATTCATCTTCAGAAATAATGGAAACACCCAATCCTTCCGCCTTTGTTTTTTTACTCGGCCCCATTTTATCTCCAGCTACAACATAACTCGTTTTTTTTGAAATAGAACTCGAGACCTTACCTCCATTTTGTTCAATTAGTTTTTTTAATTCGGTTCGGGTTACTTTGGTAAAAACTCCAGAAACTACAAAAGTACTTCCTGATAATTTATTGGTTTGATTTGCTAATTCTTCTTGTGAAATTTCCAATTGAACTCCAAACGAATTTAAACGTTCAATTGTAAAATTATTTTCTTCGAATAAAAAAAAGTCAATTACACTTTTTGCTATCACAGCTCCAATTTCATCTACATTAATTAACTCTTCTTCTGTTGCATTTGCCAAAGCATCAATATTCTTATAATGTTTGGCTAATTTTTTAGCAACAGTTTCACCTACAAATCTAATTCCTAAAGCAAATAATACTCGTTCAAAGGGAATTTTCTTTGAAACCTCAACACCTGCTATCAAATTTTCTGCACTTTTTTCTGCCATTCGTTCTAATGGAAGAATTTGCCCTACCCTTAATTCATAGAGATCTGCATAGTTTTTAATCAATCCGTTAGTTACTAATAAAGCAACGGTTTCACCACCCAACCCATCGATATCCATCGCTTTTCTAGAGATAAAGTGTTGTATTCTTCCAATTATCTGAGGTGGACAACCATCTGTATTGGGGCAAAAATGTTTAGCGTCTCCTTCTTGACGAATCAACTCAGTATTGCATTCTGGACAATGTGTAATATATTGGGTAGGCTGAGAATTTGATTTTCGGTTTTCTAAATCAACTCCAACAATTTTAGGAATAATTTCCCCTCCTTTTTCTACCATAACCGTATCCCCTTCTCGTATATCTAACTTAGCAACCTGATCGGCATTATGTAAAGATGCTCTTTTAATAATCGTTCCTGCCAAAGCAACGGGTTCTAAATTAGCAACTGGAGTTATCGCTCCTGTTCTTCCAACCTGATAGGTAATTTCATTTAAAACCGTTACTGCTTGCTCTGTTTTAAATTTATAAGCCATAGCCCAACGGGGAGACTTGGCGGTATAACCCAATTCTTCTTGTTGAAAAATATCATTCACTTTTATCACGACACCATCCGTTTCGTAGGGTAATTCGTGACGATGTATATCCCAATATTCTAAAAACGCAATCACCTCAGTCATAGTGCCTGCTACTTTTGCGATGGTAGGAACTTTAAACCCCCAATTTCTTGCTTTTTCTAAACTTTCAAAATGTGATTCTAATGGTAATCGTTCTCCAATTATTTGGTATAATAAACAATCTAGGGGACGTTTTGCAACCTCAGCACTATCTTGTAATTTTAAACTTCCCGAAGCGGTATTACGAGGATTTCGATAAGGCTCTTCGCCTGCTTCCATTCGTTCTTCATTCATTTTTTTAAATC
>MAAC01016877.1_pt1 | contig 39477 bp, 28 predicted proteins | sample 1115981 | NCBI WGS metagenome assembly MAAC01 (sample SAMN04961126, study PRJNA320927) | seawater metagenome | isolation source: sample BD02T64 sea water enriched with oil for 64 days | place: USA:Gulf of Mexico | collected 2013-07-27 | reverse complement strand
ACATTTTTTAAGGTAATTGCCCCATTTATATTACTCGCTGATAAATTCTCTCCATGCATGTTTTGCACATAAATATCGCCATCATTTACAGTACTAACATCTATACTTATATTCTTCGGTACTTTAATTTTAAAATCTAAAGAATATTCATACCTTCTTCTACTGCGTCTGTTATTCCAGTTTTCTTTATGACTATACCTCCCTGTTTCTAAATCGAAAGATGTATATGGAGAGTTTGAATACGCATAGATTTTATTTCCCTTTTTTTCTACTTTTAAATTGATTTCACTTTTCCCTTTTGCAACAATTTCAGAAGATTTCCCTATAATTATTTTAACAACTTCTATTATAATTGTTTTCCCATTATACCCTTCTACTTCAATTGCACCGTGCATATTGTCTACAAAGAAAACATTATCTTTTGATGTTGTATTAAATTGCACTTCTTTCTTGATAACTTCTCTACTTTTTTGTGCAGTTACTGCTATTGAACAGCAACACACAATGATCATAATTATTGATTTTAAAAATTTCATTTTTTACTTTTTTTTGATGAATGACTTGTTTCTTTTTTAGTAAAAAGCGACCTAGGACTTGCCAGTTACATCGTATTGTATTGATTAATTTGATCAGAATTAGTCAAAAATTATATTAAATTATTTGTTGTATACTTTCTTGCATTTTTAATTTTGCACTTTCATTTACATCCTTTTCATTGATTAATTTTTTAAATGATTTTACAGCCTTCTTTTCTTGTAACTCCACCATTAAATCTGCCAAAGCAATTTGTACCATTGGTGACTTTTGATGTATAATTGAAGCGATTAATCCTTCTCTTACTTCAGAGATTTCTGTATAATTAGACAATGCTTCAATGGCTGATAAACGAACATTTACATTGGTATCACTATTTAATGTAGAGAATAACGCTCTGGTAATTGTCTTTGTTACAGAACTCAATTTGTTAACTTCATTTACTGCTTGTAGTCTTTTATTTGCAGATGGCTGATCTAACAATGTCAACACCAATTGAGAACGTATATTTTCAGTCTCAACCTGAGCAACGTTTAACAATTGCACATCTGTATTTTCGTTCAAATCAAAAGTGTTCCCCAGAAAAAAACCAACAATTAAAACAGTAAAAGTATAGGCCAATTGCTTTGTTTGCTTAGCTTGGAAAATGGTTGTTAACTTATCTAGAAACGACACCTTATTTTTCTTTTGCTCTTCTGCATTTAACATTGAATAAAATTTCATATCCATTGCAGAACTTGCTTCAATCTCTTCATTAAAACTAGTTAAAAATTGGTTCACCTTTTCAACTTCTTGGTTTGCCTCTGGATTGTTCTTTAAAAACAGTTCAAACTCTTGCGTTTGTTGCTCAGAACAATTTCCGGTAATATAATCTGTAATGAATTCTTCAAATTGTTTACGCTCCATGATTATCTTTTTTCAAGTGTTAAAAAAACTTCTTTTAACTCGTTTAAGGCACGATGAACTTTAGTTCTTGCAGCTCCTTCACTACAACCAATAATCTCACCAACTTCTTTATATTTTAATTCTCTAAATTTACTAAGCATCAATAGTTCTTTTTTTTCTGTGGATAAATGGTTTAATGCCATTTGTAACGTAGATATGCTTTCGTTTTTTGTTATTTGTGACTCAATAGTTTCTGATGTTGTTACATTGTATTCGATTTCGTCAATATCTCGATGTCTATTCTTCTTATCCTTTTTATAATTGTCATAATTCGTATTTCTTGCAATTTGAAATATCCAAGTGACAAACTTGCTATCTTCTGTATAGGTATGTTTGTATTTTAAGATTCTGATAAAAACATTTTGCACCAAATCTTCACTCAAACTTGCATCTCTATTCATTTGAAAGAAAAACCCAAATAACCTATTCTTATAGCGCTCATACAACAAGCCTAACCGAAAGGTTTCTCCCTTTTTCACTTTCAGCATTATTGCATTATCTGATAATGTATCCAAATTCTGTATATGTTAGTTGATTTTCTAAAATGATTAACTTGTCTTTTCTAAAAACGTTACAAATTAATTCTTTATTTATTAATAGTTTGGCTTCAAGGAGATATACTACAACTTTATCAAAACGTTACATAATAAAAAAGAGATTGCTTTCGCAATCTCTTTTTATATAATATATCTGTAGACAATTACTCTAAAGCACCAATATAACGCTCTGCATCTAACGCTGCCATACAACCAGTTCCTGCCGCCGTAACTGCCTGTCTGTATTCTTTATCTTGTACATCTCCAGCTGCAAAAACACCTGGTAAATTTGTCTTAGTCGATTTTCCTTCAGTAATTAAATATCCCGTATCATCCATATCTAAAACACCTTTAAAAATTCCAGTGTTTGGTTTATGGCCAATAGCAATAAAAACTCCAGTTACCGTAATATCAGTTTTTTCACCAGTTTGATTATTTACTGCTCTAACACCATCAACAACAGTGTCTCCAATTACCTCATCAATTTCCGTATTGAATAACACCTCAATGTTTGTCGTTTTTTCAACTCTATGTTGCATTGCTTTTGATGCTCTCATATAATCTTTACGAACTAACAATGTAACTTTATTACAAATATTTGCCAAATATGTCGCTTCTTCTGCAGCAGTATCTCCTGCTCCAACAACTACAACATCTTGTCCCTTATAAAAGAAACCATCACAAGTAGCACAAGCAGAAACTCCACCACCAATTAAGCGCTGTTCACTTTCTATGCCTAAATATTTAGCAGTTGCTCCAGTAGAAATAATTACAGTTTCAGCTTCAATTTCTTTTGATTCGTCAACAATAACTTTATGAATACCACCTTCTTCCTTACTAAAATCAACTTTAGTAATCATTCCAAAACGAACCTCTGTTCCAAAACGTTCAGCTTGTTTTTGCAAATCGTTCATCATTGCTGTTCCGTCAGTTCCATCTGCATATCCTGGAAAGTTATCTACTTCTGTAGTAGTAGTTAACTGACCTCCCATTTGCAATCCTGTATACATTACTGGCTTCATATCTGCTCTAGCCGCATAAATTGCTGCTGTGTATCCTGCAGGACCTGAACCGATAATTAAACATTTTATTCTTTCTATTGTTTCTGACATCATTAAAATTTTATAAGAACAAATGTAATTTATTTTTGAAGTCAATAATTATTATTTCATTATTTTTTATAATAAATGAATAGATATAATCAATTGCATTTTTGTAATTTATTCTTACTATTAATATCGACTTATTAGATAATTCTTTATACATTTGCAGTCCGAAAAACTTCGGGGTGTAGCGTAGCCCGGTCATCGCGCCTCGTTTGGGACGAGGAGGTCGCAGGTTCGAATCCTGCCACCCCGACTTAACAAAAAAACCTTATTGATTTTCATCAATAAGGTTTTTTTATTTTACAATAGTATAAAGTTAGATTTCAAAGTCTACTTGTTTAATTATTCTTGCTCCAGAATCTACCAAGACTTGATATGCATCTTTAGCTCCAGCTCTTATAATTGCTTCAACAACTTCTTTTTCTTTTCCTTCAGGAGCTAAAACAACGATGCTTCCACCTCTACCTGAACCAACAATTTTTGCACCTAAAGCCCCTGCTATAAGTGCTGCATCAATCATTGCATCAATTTTCGGAACCGTAATTTTCAAAACATCTTTTAAAATTTCATGATGTTCATTCATTAAACTACCAATCTTTTGGTAGTCTATTTTTCCTTTTTTAAATTCTTTATATGCTTTTCTAGTGATATCATGATTCAAAATTGCCGCATAAAAATAAGGTAGTAAATGATCTGGCACAAAATTTTTATATGTATTATAACTGCTTTTATTCGCTTTATTCAAATCAAAATCAGGAACCTCTTCTTTAATTTTATCGATAGCCAACCAAGAATTTTCTTTCAACTCTTTTAAAAGCCCTGAAGTATCTTTTGGCACTCCAGATTCTGCAATAATCAATCCTGGTAATTTGGCATCAATTCTTTCATAAGAAAAATCATCTCCTGTTTCTAAATAAATGACATTCCCTAAACCAATACTATATTGGTCCATTTTTCCACCAGAAAAATTCTGCTCAACAACCTCTGCTTCATAGGCAATTCTTGAAATAAACTCTGGAGTAATCTCTTCGCTACATCCAAAAGCTTCAAGTAAAAATTTGGTCCAAGAAATTACTACTGCAGAAGAGCTAGAAGTACCTGCATTAATAGGAATGTTACCTGTAATAACAATATTGTATCCTTTATTGGGAACGCATTTGTATTTCTTTACAACTTTTAAAACCGATAATAAATGATCTCCTTTTACATCTAAATTACTGACTACAACATCAAGCTCTATTTTTCTAGTTTTATGGATATCTGGTTTTGAAATATTAAAACAACTTTCATTATTCTCTACAGCATGTAATTTGATATATCTGTTAATAGCACAGGCTATTATTGGCAGCCCTAAATAATCTTGGTGGTCTCCAAAAAGGCAAGTCCTACCTGGGGCTAATGATACAATTTCTCTCATCTATCTTTACTATCTTATTTTTCTTAATATGTGTCTTTAATCCAATTATAGGGTTTTCGTTTCACCCACATCCCTCGGGTAAAGTCAGGAAAATCTTGTGGCTCACCATTATTTTCTATAGAGGCTTCAGAAAGTGGCGTAATTGCACTCCAAGCAGCGGCATCATAAGCATCTAAAGGCGGTGCTATATTTCTTTTTGCCGACTCTACGAAAGCATTGATTACAAAGAAATCCATTCCTCCATGCCCAGCTCCTTGTGCATGTTCACCATATTTTTTCCACAACGGGTGGTCATATTTCTCTAACCATTCTTTTGAAGCATCCCAACGATGTGGATCAGACTCCCCTTCAATATACATTCTATCTCCATCTTTTTCCCATAAACCTTTTGCTCCTTGTACTCTAAATCCTAATGAGTAAGGTCTAGGCAAATTACAATCATGAGTTACAATTATTGTTTCTCCATTTGCAGTTTCTATGGTTGATGTAATTACATCTCCTTGCTTGAATTTCAATTTTGCGTTTGGATGTTCTTTCCCGCCGTGTTTTACAATATAATTATGCAATCCAATACCTTTAGTCGCATGAGAAGTTAATGACATAAATCGATTTCCTCTATTCACATCACACATTGTTGCCATAGGCCCAACTCCATGGGTAGGATACACATCTGCATTTCTTAATAAAGAATGTTGAGTTCTCCAAACCGATTCAGAAATTCCTTTATCACCAAATTCGACTCCTTTTCCATAAGCAGATTTTCCATCATTTAGTTTTACAAAGCGCAAATCATGTTGGTAACCGCATCTAAAATGCACCAATTCTCCAAAAACATTTTGCTTTACCATGTTTAACACGGCCAAAACATCTCTACGATAATTTACATTTTCTAAAATCATCAAATGAGATCCTGTTTGCTCATGCGTATTCACTAAATCCCAACATTCCTCCATTGTATTCGCTGCAGAAACTTCTAAACCAGTGTATTTACCAGCCAACATAGAATCCTTCGCCATTTTTGTGTGCCACAACCATGGTGTAGAAATGATAACAGCATCTACATCTTTCATTTCCAATAAGTTTCGGTAGTCGTACTCATCTTTACCAAAAACTTTAGGTTTTTTCTTTCCTGCTTTATCAATATGACCTAATGCAATTGCAATTCTTGTTGAATCTATATCACAAATTGCGGTAACATCAACATCATCTCTTAATAGCACATTATTTAAGTGGTTTGTTCCTCTTAATCCTACTCCAATTAATCCTACTTTTAATTTCCCTGAAACTTTAACGGCTCCATAAGATAAACTTGGAGCCATTGCTATTCCTGCTCCTATAATGGTTGATTTCTTTATAAAATCTCTTCTTGTGCTCATACTTTTAGTTGTTTGTTTTTAACCGGCTATAAATTATAAAAAAATTTCTTAATAAATTTAAACTTCTGATAGAAACCTAGAAAAACCTTTTTTTATTGTAGCTTACCAATCGTATTTTCACTTAAAATATTTGACAATTGTATATGCATTTAATTTCAGGCAATATATAATATATTTTCACAAAAACCCAACCACTCCCTACTAGTTTTTTTTATTCAATATATTTTCTACCTTTGCTACATGAGCATAATCAAAATAGAAAACAACCTAGGTATTGCGAAATACAAACAGATCATAATATCTATTGAGAAGGCTCTAATTGATAAGGTTTTAAAAAAAGGAGACAGACTCCCTTCAATTAATAGCATTCGAAACAAATACGAAGTTTCTAGAGATACCGTTTTAATGGCTTATAGCGAATTAAAAACACGTGGCATCGTACAATCTATCTCCGGAAAAGGATATTTCGTAAAGAATGAGAATATTAATACTGCTCAGAAAGTTTTCTTATTGTTTGACGAATTAAACGTTTTTAAGGAAGATTTATATAACTCCTTTCTAAAAAACTTACCTGCCAATATCCAAGTAGACATCTATTTTCATCATTTCAATTATGATATTTTTACGAAACTGATTTATGATAATATAGGCAACTACAATAGCTACATAATCATGCCGGCAAATTTAAAAAACACTAAGAATGTTATTGAAAAATTACCGAGTGAAAAAGTATACATTTTAGATCAAACAAATGAAGAACTAGTCGATTACCAATCTATCTATCAAAACTTTGAGAAAGATATTTATAACAATCTAATCGATGCACTTCCTCTAATTAAAAACTATCAAAAGATAACACTCCTTTTTCAGGACAAAAAACAACCTTTAGGCATACTTAAGGGATTTACGAAATTTTGCAAAAAACATGAAATCAATAGCAATGTTATTGAAACAATAGAGAACCTAACTCCTGCAAAAAATGAAGTGTACATTATTCCTGATGATCGAAATTTAATTTTATTGATAAAAAAGATTCGAGAGGAAAGACTAAGCATCGGAACTGAAATTGGAATCATTGCCATTAATGACAGCTTACTCAAAGAAATATTAGATGGCGGCATAACAACCATGACAACAAATTTCACTGAAATGGGTGAAAAACTCGCACAAATGCTTACAAATAAAGAGCAATTAAAAATTCAGAATCCAATCAACCTTATCACAAGAAACTCTTTATAAAGAAAAAAAACGTGTACGAAATAGAGCATAAAAAAGAAGAAAACTATTTAGAACTCAGTAATTCTAAAATTAATTTTCAAGCAAAATTAAATTTAAACCAAGGTGGTAGTTTGCAAGAACTCACATTAAACAACATTCAAGTTATTAAAGAGTTTAAATATGCTTCTAACGAAAAAAAATATGCTTCGGCCATCTTATTTCCTTTTACCGGTAGAGTTAAAAACGGGAAATATACGTTCAACAATACAATACATCAGTTAAAAATTAACAATCCAGAAACACAAAGTGCACTTCATGGACTTGTTTACAATAAAAATTTCAACCTCATAAGCTCTAAAACTACTGAGAAATCACAAATAATCATCTTAAAGCACAACCAAACTGAGAGAGAAATTGGGTTTCCTTTCAAGTATTCTATTATCCTTACATATACTTTTTTTAAAAAGGGTATTGAATTAAATATTCATGTAAAAAATGAAGATGATGAATCTTTTCCTTTTAGCCTAGGATGGCACCCTTATTTTTTTAGCGAAAACCTACACGAAAGCAGACTACTAATTAACAGTTCTAAGAAAATTCTTTTTGACAAAGAAATGTCTCCTGTTAAGTTCAAACCCAATAATTACAATTCGGACTTTCAAATAAAAGACACCAAATTAGATGATTGTTTTTTTATGTTAAAAAATGACATTGATTTCGAAACCCCTAAATACCGCTTAAACATCAAGTCTACAGCAATCGAAAATTATATACAAGTATACACGCCTACAACTGAAAAAAACTACATTGCTATAGAACCTTTAACAGCACCGCCAAATAGTTTAAATAATAAAATCGGATTGCAAATATTAAATCCAGATGAAGAATACAATGTCAATTGGAGAATTGAAATCAATAACAACTAAAAATTAATTTTTAAAACAAAGCACATGCAATTGATCACATTTTTAGGCTTTACAATCCTTGTTGCAATAATCTCATATGTAAAAAGTAAAAAAACAGACGAAGCCAGTTCTGACGGATATTTCTTAGGAGGAAGAAGTTTAACTGCTGGTGTCATAGCGGGGTCATTGTTATTAACAAATTTATCTACCGAGCAAATTGTTGGATTAAATGGATCTGCATATGAAAGTGGATTATCTGTAATGGTGTGGGAAACATTAGCAGCCGTAGCGATGATAGTTACAGCAATATTCCTACTACCTAGATACTTAAAAGGCGGCTTAACTACCATTCCTCAATTTTTATCAAAAAGATTTGACGTAGCCACAAAAACACTAACTTCCGTGTTGTTTTTAACAGGTTATGTTGTAGTATTATTACCAGTTATTTTATACTCTGGATCCTTAGCAATAAGCGGCATGTTTAATATACCTGAGCTATTAAATATAAGCCACGCACAATCAATTTGGGTTTGTGTATGGGGAATTGGGATAATAGGATCTATTTATGCAGTTTTTGGAGGCTTAAAGGCCGTTGCTGTATCCGATTCAATTAACGCGATTGGCTTATTGTTGGGAGGAATTTTAATCCCGATTTTTGGACTAATGACGATTGGTGATGGTAATGCTTTAGATGGTCTTTCTCTATTAGTAACAGAAAACCCCGACAAGTTTAAATCTATGGGAAGTGCAACTGATCCTGTGCCATTCTATACTATTTTTACAGGGATGATGTTGGTACAGTTATTTTACTGGGGAACAAATCAACAAATAATGCAAAGAGCATTGGGCGCTAAAAATTTAAAAGAAGGACAGAAAGGATTAATTTTAGCCTCTTTTATAAAAATATTAGGTCCTTTAATTGTTGTACTACCCGGGCTTATAGCTTTTCACATATTTGGAGGAAACATAGAAAACTCAGACGATGCTTACCCGATGCTCGTAAATAAAGTACTTCCAAAAGCTTGGGTTGGTTTTTTTGCAGCGGTATTATTCGGCGCTATCCTTAGTTCATTTAATAGTGTATTAAATAGTTCTGTAACTTTATTTGGAATAGATGTATACAAACAACACATCAATAAAAAGGCAACTGAAAAAACGGTTGTAAAATATGGGAAAATATTTGGCGTAACATTAGCCATTGCTGCAATGTTTATCGCCCCATTAATTGCGAATGCAGGAAGTTTATTTGACTATCTACAAGAAGTAAATGGCATTTACAGCATTCCTATTTTAACCATTATAATTGTTGGCTACTTAACAAAAAGAGTACCTGCTATTGCAGCTAAAATCGGTTTATTATCGGGGTGTTTACTTTATATTTTAAGTCAGTTTTTCTTACAACCCTATTTCATAAACAGCGCATTAGAAAAAGCAAAAACGGCAGGCATAAGCAGTGAATCAGCCCTAGCAATAATAAAAACAGATGCATATCCACACTTTTTAGATATTATGGCTATTCTCTTTTTATTAAATATAGCAATCATGTTACTAATAGGAAAATACAAACCACTTAAGGATGATTATGTTCAAGAATACACAAAACAAGTAGACATCACTCCTTGGAAGTATGTAAAACCAGTTGGAGTTTCGATTTGTATTATTGTGGTTGGCATTTACATTTATTTCTCATAACCATTTAAGTTGATATACAAACAAATGCTCGGCAATCTACAAACACACACACATAAACGATACAATATTCTAACTGATGAATGGGTTTTGGTATCTCCACACAGGTCAAAAAGACCTTGGCAAGGGCAAGAAGAAGAATCCCAAAAAGAACAAAGGCCTTCTTATGATGAAGATTGCTATTTATGTGCCAATAACACTAGAGCTAACGGTGATAAAAACCCGAACTACGATGATATTTTCGTATTCGAAAATGATTTTGCTGCCATTCCAAACACCAACAATCCGTTTTCCTTAAATGATGGATTGCTAAAAGCAGAAAGCGAGCAAGGGATTTGCAAAGTGATTTGCTTTAGTCCAGATCACTCAAAGAGTATTGCAGAAATGTCTGTTGAAAACATCACAAAAGTTGTTGAAACTTGGAAAAAAGAATTCATCGAATTAGCCGAAAATGAAAAAGTAAATTACGTTCAGATTTTCGAAAATAAAGGTGCAATAATGGGGTGTAGCAACCCTCATCCACACGGACAAATCTGGAGTCAATCTACACTACCTAATGAAGTTTCTAAAAAAGACAACCAACAAAAAAAACATTACACAACACATCAAAAGTCGCTTTTAAAAACATATTTAGAAGAAGAATTAATCAAAGATGAACGCATCATTTACACAAACGACGAATTTGTGGTATTAACTCCATTCTGGGCTTTTTGGCCTTATGAAACGATGATTATTCCAATAAATTCTGAAAAAGATATGAGCACATTGAATGGTATCTCTGCAGCTCTCTTTGCAGATGCTATTTCAGCAATAACAAAAGCATATGACCAATTATTTAATTGTTCTTTCCCGTATTCTAGCGGAATTCATCAAGCACCAACGAACAACCAAGAAAATGATCATTGGCATTGGCATATGAGCTTCTATCCTCCATTGCTACGTAGCGCAACCGTTAAAAAATTTATGGTAGGTTACGAAATGTTTGGAATGCCGCAAAGAGATATTACGGTAGAAAAAGCTGCACAAACCCTAAAGTCATTCATGAAAAAATAAAGCCAATTAACTATGAGAGTACTAAATATTAAAAATAAAATAATAGCACTCTTAAGTATAGTAACTTGCGCTTTTTTCAGCTGCCAAAAGACAAAGAACATTCAAAATGAGAAAGTGAATGGCGTTAGCGTTTATTCATATATAGAGGATCAAACTATTATTTCTGAAAACAAAGAAGACACGCACACTACTTTTTATTCTTTTTCTAACGAAAAAAACGCAATTAAAAATGAGTATCAAAACTCTAAAAACTATCTTTCTTTAAATGGAACTTGGAAATTTAATTGGGTAAAGAGACCAATCGATAAACCATTTGATTTTTTCAGCCCTTCTTACAACACAAAAAAATGGGATGACATTAAAGTCCCTGCAAATTGGGAAGTTGAGGGGTTTGGAACTCCGATTTATGTAAATCATCAATATGAATTTACAGACTACAAAGCCATGGTTTCAAATGACATGAAACTTATTGACAAAGTGTATCCTAAAAACCCCGGTAAAGTTCCACATGATTACAATCCTGTGGGTTCTTACAAAAGAACTTTTACTGTTGATAAAAATTGGAATGAAAAAGAAGTTTTTCTTCATATTGGCGCGATGAAATCTGGAGGCTTTGTCTGGATCAATGGAAAATACATAGGCTATTCTCAAGGAAGTAAATTACCCGCCGAATTTAATATTGGGAAACATTTACGAGCAGGGGAAAACACTATAGCCATTCAAATTTACAGATGGACAGATGGTTCATATTTAGAATGTCAGGATTTCTGGAGAATTAGCGGAATTGAAAGAAGTGTATATCTGTATGCGCAACCAGAAACCAGAATAAAAGATTTCGAGATCAGTTCTTTATTAGACAAAACTTATAAGAATGGTGTTTTAGATATTGATGTTGAGCTCCAAAACCATAGCGCTAAAGACAAAGAGCTAGAAATTATTTATAAACTAGTAAATAGCTCTAATAAATTAATTGACACACAAAGTAAAACAATTACTATTGCTAAAAACAGTATCGAAAAGACAAATCTATTTCGCACAATTAAAAACGTACGATCTTGGTCTGCAGAACACCCTAATCTCTATAAAGTAATTATTACAATTAAAGAGAATGGAAATATTATAGAATCAACATCTAACGACATTGGCTTTAGAACAGTAGAAATCAAGAAAGGCTTGCTACATCTCAACAACCAAATTATCACCCTAAAAGGTGTAAATACACAAGAACACAATCCAGAAACTGGACATGTAATCAGCAAAGAGCAAATCCTACATGATATTTTACTTTGGAAACAAAATAATATCAATGCAGTGAGACTGAGTCATTATCCACAACCAGAAATATTCTATAGTTTATGCGACAAATATGGCATCTATGTTGTTGATGAAGCCAATATTGAATCGCACGGAATGTATTACGGAAAGTATTCATTAGCGAAAAAAGAGAATTGGAAAAAAGCACATGTTGACAGAATGGTTAGAATGGTTGAGCGCGATAAAAATCATCCATCAATAATTATTTGGTCAATGGGTAATGAAGCTGGTAACGGAACAAATTTTTATGCAGGTTATAAAGCAATCAAACAGCATGACATCAAATCTAAAAGACCCGTACAGTACGAAAGAACCTACAATGCTGATCACAGTCTTTTAAATATGAAAAAAAACACAGACATCATTGTTCCACAATACCCGTCTCCTGCAACATTTAAACGAGTAGCCGGTAAAACAGACAGACCATTTATCCCGAGTGAATATGCACATGCAATGGGAAATAGTACCGGGAATTTTCAAGATTATTGGGATATCATTGAAAAGCACGACAATTTGCAAGGAGGTTTTATTTGGGACTGGGTGGATCAATCTATTTGGAAGACAACCAAAACCGGCAAGAAATATTATGCATACGGAGGAGATTACGGACAAAATATGCCCTCTGATAATACATTTTTAAACAACGGAATTGTTTTTCCAGACAGAACTCCTCAACCTGCATTATATGAAGTAAAAAAAGCACATGAGTTTATTAACTTTATTGATAAAACTACAAAAAGAGATGAAGTTAATCTATTGATCGAAAACTTGTACGATTTCACAAACCTAAATGCTTTCAACCTCAATGCAAGTATCAAAGCTAACGGAACTGCAATTCACAATTTTAAATTACAAGACATAAGCATTCTTCCTCATAAGAAAAAGTTATTGAAATTATCGCTAAGAAACATTCATTTCAGAAAGGACACAGAATACTTCTTAACCATTGAAGCTACTTTGAAAAAAGACTGGGGAATTCTAAAAAAAGGACATCAAGTTGCTCATGAACAAATCTTGTTGCACAAAAACATTAATTGGAGCTCACAATCAACACCAAATTCTGGAAGTGTTATCAACCAAAAAGAAAATGGAGATGTTTTAACCTTATCTAATGACACTTTCAAATTAGAAATCAATAAAAAAGAAGGACGTATTGTTTCTTATCAATATAAAAAACAACATTTAATCAAAGAAAACGAAGGGCCTAAACCTAATTTCTGGAGAGCACCAACTGATAATGATTTCGGGAATAGAATGCATTTAAAAAACATTGAATGGAAAAATGCAAGTAAAAATGCAACAATCAGCTCTTTTAAAATTGTACATTCTAAAAATATTATAATTGATATTGTGTATGATTTACCTGGAGTAAAAACAACCTTTGAAACTACTTACGAAATTTATCCTTCAGGAATCATTAAGGTGTCTAACAAATTAAACATAAGTGACTACAAAGGTGATATTCCTCGAATAGGAATGCGAATGCAACTACCAAAAGCATATAATACGATTACATATTACGGAAGAGGTCCTTGGGAAAATTACAATGATAGAAAAGCATCTGCTTTTGTTGATTTGCATAAAAGCACTGTCAAAGAGCAATACGTTCCTTACATTAGACCCCAAGAAAATGGCTACAAAACGGATGTAAGATGGCTTTCATTACAAAATAAAAACAATAATGGATTGCTTTTTGTTGCTTCAAAAAAAAACCCTCACAATTTTAGTTTTAGTACATTACACATGCCTAATGAAGATTTTGACACCACACATGGTTTAATTTATGATGAAAGTAAAAAAGCGCAAGAAATAAATAAAAGAGATGGAACTCCAAAAATAAATATGAACAAGCACACAATTGATATTCTGGAACAAGATCTTACTCAAGTAAACATTGACTTAGGTCAAAGAGGTGTTGGTGGTGATGATAGCTGGAGTGCTTTGCCTCAAAAAAAATATATTTTCAATGCAAACAAACCTCATATGTATTCGTTTTACATCATTCCTTTTACAAACGGTACGGATGATTTTTTTACAAAGAATTTTCAATCCTATTACAATCAAGAATAAACGAGAAATAACAATTTCATATGAAAAGAATATTCATACTTAGTGTTCTTGCAATTATAGCATTAAGCTGTAATAACAAAATTGATAAAGACAATAAGCCTCCCAACATCATCTACTTTTTAGCCGACGATTTGGGTTATGGAGAAGTTGGCGTGTATGGTCAGCAAAAGATTGAAACCCCAAATATTGATGTACTCGCTCAGAGCGGAATGCTATTTACACAACATTACACTGGTGCTCCAGTTTGTGCACCGGCACGATATGTTTTTCTAACTGGAAAACACGCCGGACATGCATATATCAGAGGAAATGACGAATGGGATGAACGAGGAGATGTATGGAATTACAAAAAAGTTTACACAGATTCAACGTTAGAAGGCCAAAGACCAATACCAAGTAGCACGATTACTTTAGGAAGTCTTTTACAAGATGCCGGGTACAAAACAAGCATATTTGGTAAATGGGGCTTAGGTGCTCCCAATACTGAAGGCGTTCCAAATTTACAAGGGTTTGACTATTTCTATGGATACAATTGCCAACGACAAGCGCATAATTTATGTCCATCACATTTGTGGGAAAACTCTGGCAAGGTATTACTTGACAATGACCTGGTTTCTCCACACACAAAATTAGACCCGCTTTCAGATCCATATAAAAATAGTAGTTATAAAAAATACAATCAGAAAATATATGCACCTGACGTGATACAACAAAAAGCTTTGACATATATTAAGGAGCACAAAGAACATCCTTTTTTTATGTATTATGCATCTCCTCTACCTCATGTACCATTGCAAGCTCCAAAAGAATACATTGATAAATACAGAAAAATATTTGGAGAAGAAGAGCCTTATTTAGGAAATCAAGGCTATTTCCCTACAAGGCATCCTAAAGCCACATATGCAGCAATGATAACCTACATGGACCATCAATTAGGAGAATTAATTGCTTCTCTTAAAGAAGAAGGGATTTACGAAAACACCATCATTATTTTTTCAAGTGATAACGGACCTACATACACGGGAGGTGTAGATTTCAATTTCTTTGAAAGCTCAAAACCATTTACCAATGGATATGGCAGAACCAAAGGTTTTTTGTATGAAGGCGGAATAAGAATTCCGATGATAGCTAGCTGGCCAAATAAAATTAAAAAAGGAACGACAAGTAAGCACATCTCTGTTTTTTATGATGTTTTACCAACTGTTTGTGATATTGTTGGTATCGAAACACCTAAAGACCTTGATGGAATCAGCTTTAAACAAGCCTTATTTGGTAAAGAACAAAAACCACATGATTATTTGTATTGGGAATTCCCAAGTTACAGCGGGCAACAAGCCGTAAGAATGGGGCAATGGAAAGGCATTAGAAAAGACATTCTTAAAGGAAACTTAACCTTAGAATTATACAATTTAGATGTAGATATAAAAGAACAAAATAACATCTCAGAACTACATCCAGATATTGTGAAGAAAATGGAAAAAATCATGTTAAAAGCGCACGAACCAGCAGAAAACATAAAATTTAGAATCAAACAATTAGGAGACAAATAACTTCAATCCTACTTTAGAAATAAGATTCCAAACCTATTTATTTTAATAAAATCCACTTTTTACGTTTACAAAGTGACTTTTTAATGAAATATTTTTTCAATAGTCATAAACAAGTCAAACTATTACTTCTTCTTTTTAACTGATAATTAAACCGTTATAATTTTTCTTAAAAAAAGTTAAAAAATAGTTTGTCATTGTCAGAAATCATAATATATTTGCCACGCTTTAAAAAAGCAATGCCGATGTAGCTCAGCTGGCTAGAGCAGCTGATTTGTAATCAGCAGGTCGGGGGTTCGAGTCCCTTCATCGGCTCTTAAAAGTCCTTTCAAAAGAAAGGACTTTTTTTATGCTTAAATTTGACTGATTTTTCATTAAATTTGTTGTCAGTTATTCAAAAAACTTAATATAATATTATGCTAATAATTGGAATTGCTGGAGGTACTGGAAGTGGAAAAACTACAGTTGTAAATAAAATCATTCAAGAACTTCCTACTGATGAAATTTGTGTAATCTCACAAGATTCTTATTACAACGCAACTGACAACTTAAGTTATGCCGAGCGGACAAAGATCAATTTTGATCATCCTAGAGCTATCGATTTTGATTTAATTGTAGCACATTTAAAAGAGTTGAAAGCAGGCAAAATAATAGACCAGCCTGTATATTCTTTTGTTACCCATAATAGAACAGAAGATGTCATTAAAACACATCCTCGAAAAGTGGTGATTGTTGAAGGGATTTTGATCTTTAACAGCAAAGAATTACGCAACCTTTTTGATATAAAAATCTTTGTTCATGCAGATGCCGATGAACGATTGATAAGAAGAATACGCAGAGACATTAATGATCGAGGAAGAGACATCAACGAAGTTTTATCTCGTTACCAAGACACATTAAAACCTATGCACCAACAATTTATTGAACCCACTAAAAATTACGCAGATATTATTATTCCGAATGACAGGCATAATAATGTAGCTATAGATATTGTTAGAACAGTGATTACAAATAAACTGTAAATGACATTTAAACAATTAAAAAAAAACAAACTAATACGAATTATCACCAACAGATATATATTAATTTTATCTGTTTTTATAGTTTGGATGCTTTTTTTTGATGAAAATTCTTATCTTGTTCATAGAGAATTCAATTCTGAAATTAATGAACTAGAAACAGCTATTGAGTTTTATAAAAAGAAAATAAAAGAAGACAAAGAAACAATTCATAATCTTGAAGACTCTTTACAATTAGAAAAATTTGCCAGAGAGCAATATCTGATGAAAAAAGAAAATGAAGATATTTATATTATTGAGTTTGATACCATAAAAAAATAATGAGCAAAGACCTATTTGATCAATTTCAAACTTCTACTCCTTCAGCTTGGAAACAAAAAATTCAAGTTGATTTAAAAGGTGCAGATTACAATGAAACATTATTATGGAAAACTGAAGAAGGCATTAAAGTAAAGCCTTTTTATACCAAAGAAGATAGAAAGGGCATTTCTAAATCTACTGAAGGTTTCAAATTCAATATTTCGCAATCTGTATTTATTGATGATGAAAAAATAGCCAATAACATTGCAGTAAATGCGTTAAAAAAAGGTGCAAATGCCATTGAATTTATTGCTGACAAAACATTTAACTACCAAGTCCTTTTAAATGGAATTGACTTCAGTAATTGTACTATCTATTTCAGGTTTCAATTTTTAGATAGTGATTTCACCAACGTCCTTTTTGATTTTATCAACTCTCCAAAATGTTATTTCCAAGTAGACATTATCGGAAACTTAGCAGAAAGTGGAAATTGGTTTACCAACCTAAAGTCCGATCATTCAAAATTTGAAAACATCATAAATCACTGTACTAATTCTATTGGTATTAATGTAGGGCTGTACCAAAATGCAGGTGCTTCTATTACACAACAATTGGCTTATGCTCTTGCACATGCGAATGAATATTTAAATCATTTTGGAAAAGAAATTGTTTCAAAATTTCATTTCAACTTCTCTGTTGGTAGTAATTATTTCTTTGAAATCTCTAAATTAAAAGCGTTTAGAATTCTTTGGGATACACTTTTATCTGGATACAACACAGAGGATAAAAATGTTCACATTTTTGCACAACCAAGCTTACGAAATAAAACCATTTACGATTACAATGTAAATATGCTCCGTACAACATCGGAATGCATGAGTGTAATCTTAGGTGGCGCAAATACCGTTAACAATGTAGCGTACGACACATTGTATCATAAGAAAAATGAATTTGGTGAACGCATCTCTAGAAATCAATTGCTGATTTTACAACAAGAAAGCTATTTGGAAACAGCAAACACAATTTCAGACGGTGCTTATTATATAGAAAACGTCACTGCGCAATTAGCCGAAAAAGCATTGTTAATATTTAAAGATATTGAAAAGTCAGGCGGATTTCTAAAACAACTAAAACAAGGCATTGTCCAAAGAAAAATAGCAGAAAGTGCAACTAAAGAACAAGAGAATTTTGATGATGAAGGAATTGTTTTATTAGGCACAAATAAACAACCAAATTCAGAAGACAAAATGAAAGGTGAATTAGAAATTTATCCCTTTGTAAAAACAAATCCGATTAAAACATTAGTTTCCCCAATTATAAAAAAACGACTTGCTGAATCTTATGAAAAACAGCGATTAGAACTAGAATAAAATGGGTGAAAAAATAGAGAAAATCAGAGAGTTGCAAGAGGAGCAAAAATTACTCAAGAAAGAAATTATAAGTTTAAAAAAGCAAATTCCATATTTTATTATTGGTTTTATCTTTTTTAGCATTGGTTGTGTTTCTGTTTTTGAAGGCAAATTCAATAATTTATTCGGAAACAGTTATAATTTAATCCTTTGTATTATTGTCCTACTGGTATTGATCTCTATCTCATATATCATCTTAATTACGTTTAAAGTAAAAGTAAAAAATTCTCAGATAAAAGCAATAGGGCTTGAATTGTATAATATGATGAAACTAAAAAGTGAATCTTAAATCTATGAGCAGGTTAAACATTCAACATATACAGCTAAATAAAAATAATGAAGCAAAACCTAAGCACTTTAATCATGAAGATTTTGTTGCAGGTCTAGCGCCATATTTACGAGGACCATATTCTACAATGTATGTTAGAAGGCCTTGGACAATTAGGCAGTATGCTGGTTTTTCTACTGCCGAAGAGAGTAATTCTTTTTACAGACGTAATTTAGCTGCTGGACAAAAAGGCTTGTCTGTTGCTTTTGACTTAGCCACTCACAGAGGTTATGATTCAGACCATGAACGTGTGCAAGGCGATGTTGGAAAAGCCGGTGTAGCCATTGATTCTGTTGAGGATATGAAAATTTTATTTGACCAAATACCGTTGGATAAAATGTCTGTATCAATGACAATGAATGGCGCCGTTTTACCAATTTTAGCCTTTTATATTGTTGCTGCTGAAGAACAAGGTGTTTCTCATGAATTGTTATCTGGAACAATACAGAATGACATCTTAAAAGAATTCATGGTTCGTAATACCTACATTTACCCACCATCTCCATCCATGAAAATTATTGCTGACATTTTTCAGTTTACCAGTAATTTCATGCCGAAATTTAATTCTATTTCTATTTCAGGCTATCACATGCAAGAAGCAGGAGCAACTGCAGACATAGAATTGGCTTACACATTAGCTGATGGTTTAGAATACATAAAAAAAGGAATAAAAGCAGGAATGGATATTGATACTTTCGCTCCTAGATTGTCTTTCTTTTGGGCAATAGGGATGGATCATTTTACTGAAATCGCTAAAATGCGAGCAGCAAGAATGTTATGGTCAAAAATCGTTCAGGAATTCAATCCTAAAAACCCAAAATCTTTAGCCTTAAGAACACATTGCCAAACTAGTGGCTGGTCTTTAACAGAACAAGATCCGTTTAATAATGTTGCAAGAACAACAATAGAAGCAATGGCTGCTGCTTTTGGCGGAACGCAAAGTTTACATACAAATGCACTTGATGAGGCTATTGCCTTACCAACCGATTTTTCTGCCAGAATCGCAAGAAACACTCAAATATATTTACAAGAAGAAACTCATATAACAAAAACAGTAGACCCCTGGGCTGGAAGCTATCATGTAGAAAAATTAACAGAAGACATTGCCAATAGAGCTTGGGAGTTAATTCAGGAAGTTGATAAATTAGGCGGAATGACAAAAGCCATTGAAAAAGGCATTCCGAAAATGCGAATTGAAGAGGCTGCTGCAAAAAAACAAGCCAAAATTGATAGTGGACAAGACACTATTGTAGGTGTAAACAAATACCAACTCAAACAAGAAGATCCTTTACATATTTTAGAAGTAGACAATGAAGCGGTTCGTTTATCTCAAATTGAACGACTAAAAAGCATAAAAAAGACTAGAAATACTAAAAAAGTTACTCAAACTCTAACCAATTTAACTTCTGCTGCTAAATCAGGTGAAGGAAATTTACTAGATTTGGCTATAAAAGCAGCAAGAGAAAGAGCTACTTTAGGAGAAATATCTGATGCTTTAGAGGAGATTTTCGGTAGACATAAAGCCGTTCATAAAACCATATCTGGCGTGTATAGTAAAGAAATAAAAGACGATTCATTATTTAAAAAAGCAGCTAAACTAGCCAACAACTTTGCCAACTTAGAAGGGAGACGCCCAAGGATAATGATTGCTAAATTAGGACAAGATGGTCATGACAGGGGCGCAAAAGTTGTCGCAACTGGATATGCTGATTTAGGTTTTGATGTAGATATTGGCCCATTGTTTCAAACACCAAAAGAGGCAACAAAACAAGCAATAGAGAATGATGTTCATATTTTAGGAATTTCATCTTTAGCTGCGGGACATAAAACATTAGTTCCACAAGTAATTCAAGAACTAAAAAATTATGGACGTGAAGACATTATGGTAATTGTAGGTGGTGTAATTCCAGCACAGGATTATCAATTCTTATTTGACGCTGGTGCTGTTGGTGTTTTTGGTCCTGGAACAAAAATTGCACAAGCAGCCATAGATATGCTTACTATTTTAATTGATAGTGTAGAAGAATAAAGCTATTACAATACTAAAAAACAACAGTGTTAAAACCATAAAAAACACTTTATTCCAATCGGTTATTCAAGCATTTATCCGTAAATTTGCTACGTTTTATACTTATGTAATTTTACAATGAAAAAAATCTTAAATATCCTGTACTCAACACGTTTAACAGCTGTATTATTTTTCATATTTGCTGCTTCAATGGGAGTTGCTACTTTTATAGAAAATGATTACGGCACACAAACATCAAAAGCATTAGTTTACAATACTTGGTGGTTCGAATCAATCATGCTTTTCTTTGTCATTAACTTCTTTGGTAATATTTTTAGATACCGTCTGTATAAAAAAGAAAAATGGGCAGTGTTGTTATTTCACGCTTCATTTTTATTAATTCTTATCGGCGCTGGCGTGACACGTTATATTGGTTTTGAAGGTACCATGGTGATTCAAGAAGGAGAAATGACCAATAAATTTTATTCTGAAACGACCTATTTAAATGTTGTTATTGATGACAATGTAAGTCAAAAAGATCAAATTAACGAGCCAATACTTTTATCAACCTGGGGTAAAAACAACTGGGGCTTCTCTTCAGAGTTTAAAGGACAGAATATTGATTTCAAACTAATTGACTACATTCCATGGGCAGAAGAGAAGTTTGAAGAAGATGAAAATGGAGACGAATATTTATTTGTTGTAGAATCTAGCAGTGGCTCTAGACACGAGCATTATATCAAAAAAGGAACCGTTCAAAATATTCATAATATTTTAGTTGGATTTGATGCTCCAAGTACAGCAACAATTAACATCAGCACTTCTAAAGACGGATTGAAGATTAAAACCGGTGTAGATGGTAACTTTATGAGAATGGCTGATCAATTTAAAGGAGCTGTTACCAAAGATTCAATTCAAGATTTCCAAATGAGATCTTTATATACTATTGCGGGGCTACCTTTTGTTGTTCCACAACCCGTCCAAAAAGGTAAAATGAGTACGGTTAGCGGACCAAAAAACGATAAAAAATTGGACATCATTGTGCTCGATGTTACGACCAATAATAAAACCGAACGCATAAAACTAATTGGAGGAAAATACAATACTCAAAATTCAGAGAAACTAACTGTAGATAATTTAAACTTTAGAATGCTATTTGGTTCCAAAATCTTAGAAACTCCGTTTCATGTGAAATTGAAAGATTTTCAATTAGATAAATACCCAGGATCAGAAAGCGCAGCCTCTTATGCAAGTGAGGTTACTGTCATTTCTCCTGAAAAAACTTTTGATTTTCGAATTTTCATGAACCATATTTTAGATTTTAAAGGCTATAAACTTTTCCAGTCTAGTTATGAAATTACTGACGAATACGAAGAGACTCGCCTATCTGTAAATCATGATTTTTTAGGGACCGCTATCACATATCTTGGATACACATTATTGTATTTAGGCTTGGTTTTAATTTTGTTTGTAAAAAATACCCGTTTTGATTATTTGAAAAAGACATTGAAAAAAATCAGAAAGAAAAAAGCAGCATTAACAATTGTTGCGGCATTACTTTTGAGCATTACAGCTTCTGCACAACATAGAGAACAACCAATTACTGATCAACAAATAGATTCTATTTTAAAAGCTAATACTGTTGACTTAGAACACGCAGAATCATTTAATAGTTTGGTTATACAAGATGCAGGAGGAAGAATGAAACCTGCACATACTTTTGCTTCTGAATTGGTTAGAAAGGTGACTCACAAAGAGAATTTCAAGGGAATGAATCCCAGTCAAGTTTTCCTTTCAATGAACGAGAATCCTCGTTTTTGGGAGGTCGTTCCAATGATTTACCTAGAAAAAGGAAATACTCAAATTAGAGAATTAATCGGCCTTTCTAAGGATGCAACTCACGCAAGTTTATCTAATTTTTTAACTGATAAAGGGGCATATAAAATTAGAAGTCAGGTTGCAGAATCTCAAAAGAAAAATGTAAAAAACAAATTTGAGAAAGATCTAATCAATATTGACAGAAGAGTCAGTTTGGTATATCAAGCTTTGTATGGAGATATTTTTAAAATATTCCCAATTCCGAATGACCCAAATAACAAATGGGTTTCTCAACCAGAAACAAGTCATGCGAACTTTAAAGGAACAGATTCTGTTTTTGTTCGCCAAGTACTGCCTGTGTACAAACAAATGCTACAACAAGCAAAAGCAAGTAAAGATTATAGCAAAGCTGATAAGGTTTTAACCGGAATTAAGAATTTTCAAAAGAAATTTGGAGCAAATGTAATTCCTTCAGACGACAGAATACAATTAGAGATTGCCTATAATAAATTCAGTATTTTTAGCCGATTGGCAAAATACTACGGTTTTATTGGAGCATTATTGATCATCTTTGTAATCATTCAAATTTTTTCTGACAAAAAAGTATTTAATTACATCGTTAAAGGATTGATTGCAATCATCATCGGATTGTTTGTTTTACATATATTAGGATTAGCAGCTCGTTGGTACATTAGTGGTAATGCTCCCTGGAGTAACGCTTACGAATCTATCATTTATGTTGCATGGGCAACGATGTTATTCGGATTGATCTTCGGACGTAAATCATCATTAACGATCGCCGCTACGACATTCTTAACTGCTGTAATTTTAGCATTCGCACATCAAAACTGGCTAGATCCAGAAATAGCAAACCTACAACCTGTATTAAATTCTTGGTGGCTGTTGGTACACGTTTCGATTATTGTTGCCAGTTATGGTCCCTTCTCTTTAGGTATGATTCTAGGAATTTTCTCATTATTCTTAATGGCATTCACAACCAAGAAAAACAAAAAGAGATTAGATTTAGCCATTAAAGAATTAACCATCATCAACGAAATGTCTATTACTGTAGGATTGATCATGTTGACCATTGGTAACTTCTTAGGTGGAATGTGGGCAAATGAAAGTTGGGGTAGATATTGGGGTTGGGACCCAAAAGAAACTTGGGCACTGATAAGCATCATGTTATATGCATTTGTTTTGCATATGCGTTTGATACCCGGCTTAAGAAGTCGTTTTACATTTAATTTATGGTCAATAATTACGTATGCATCAATTATGATGACCTACTTTGGTGTGAATTTCTATTTATCAGGATTACACTCGTATGCTAGTGGAGATAAAGTAATTACACCAACATCTGTCTATTACTCAATTGGGTTTGTTGCAATTCTAGCATTCTTCGCCTGGTTAAAACACAAAAAATATTATAAAAAATAAGGTCTAATACATTACAAAATGTATTTTTGCTTTCTTTAAAATCAAAACAAGTCTATGTTTCATAAAAATTTCAAATTAATAATAGCAGCTTTAATTACTGCTTGGTCTGTATACGAATTTTCTCAAAGTCATATAATGAATGGTATTTCTATTTTATTATTAGCTGGTATTTTCATCTTACTGTATTTCAAAAACGAATTTATTTTATTAGCGTTTTTACAATTGCGTAAACAAAACTTTCCTGGAGCTCAAAAATGGTTGAACTACATTAAAAATCCTAGCGGAGCTTTGACAAAAAAACAAGAAGGATATTACAACTTTTTACACGGAATTATGTTGTCTCAAACCAACATAACTCAAGCTGAAAAATACTTAAAGAAAGCAATTAAATTAGGTTTATCAATGGGGCATGATTTAGCTATGGCTAAATTACAATTGGCAGGCATCTCAATGACAAAGAGAAGAAAACGTGAAGCTACAATGTTATTAAATGAAGCTAAAAAGCTTGACAAACAAGGAATGTTGAGCGATCAAATAAAAATGATGAAACAACAAATGAAGAAAATCTAATTTTCATTTGATTCCATAAAAAAAGCTCTTGATATTTTCAAGAGCTTTTTTATTTTACAAGGTTTTCTTTTTATTCTAATCTAGTCAAACTCAAATCTGAATTGTATTCTAACAAGAACAACCCATTATTTTCTGAGATGCTAAACAGTCTTTTATGGTAATCAAATTTACTTTCTAAACGATATGAAACACCTTCTTTAAAAGTAGAATATAAATCACTACCAGAAGCCAGTCTTATTACAATATCATACATCACATCAAAACCTCTTACAGCATAGTAAGAAGGTAATGCCTTGTTCTTTTGCACATACTGTTTCTTGAAAATGCTGATAGGCAAAGATGATTCGTCCGTATACGTATCATTTACATATACAAAGCCTAACTGAGCCAATTTATTATTATCAACCATATCAATACTTTCAAATCCAAAAAGTTTTACAGAATAATTGATTTTCTCCTCAGCTTCTTCTCCTTCTTCTGGTTCTTCTGGATCAGGAAAACTAATCAAACTGTTTATCGCATTAGAAGCAATGACTTTATTATCTGTGGCGATAACTATCCAGTTTACAACTTGAGTTGTGTCTGGTCTCATCATCTTCAGAAAACGTTCTTGAGCGATATATCCATTATGCGGAATTATCTGATGCACTTCATGTATAGAATCATGTTGTTTCAGTACGTTAGAGATTTGTTGAATCTCAATAATAGATCTTGCTGTTGAATCTCCAACAATGATAATGTTTTCATTATGGTAATGCTCAATTATATGTGATAACAGTTTTTCTTTGTACAACTTTTTATCTGGAGAAGTTTTTACGATTCTCGAAGAATTAAAAGATGTTTGAACCTTTGAGAAAAGTGGAAAAACCAATGGAACACTTACATTATTTGCCAATTTTTTAGTTTCATCAGAATAGATAGAACCAATAACAACATCCATATTATCTAATGAATTGTTTGAAATAATATCATTCACAATCGTATTTCTCTTTTCAGTATCAATTACTGTCACATCTATTTGTATTCCTTGACTCCTTAACGAATCAATTGCCAATTCTGCTCCCAAATAAAAATCAGTTACAATATTATTCAATACTCGATCTTTCTTGAAAATTTCTTGCGGAGTAATCGTATCAAACAATTTTGCTCTAAAAGGCAACAATAAAGCTACTTTTAAAGAAACGTTATCTGTAATTGTATCTTTATAAATCAAATCTACCAATTCACCTTCTACAATCTTTTTTATTTTCAGAATTGCCCCTAGCTGTAATCCTTCTACCAATTCTGGATTCAACGCTAATAAATCAGATTTCAATACATTATAATAACGCGTTAAACTGTAAAAAGTATCTCCTTTACTGACCGAATGTAGCACAAATTCTTTCTTTAAACCCTCAACAACATCAACCGTTTTAACAACATCAACTTTGGCCGTATCTTTTACTACAAGATCCTTTATAAGCTTTCTTTTATTTGTAGAAGCTATCTTTTTACTCGGAATGATAATTTCAGTACTTGCGTTTGGTTTTCTTCCAACATCCGGATTTAAACGTAGTAAATCCTTTGTTTTCATATCTAATTTCTTAGCGATGCTACGCATTGTTTCTCCCTCTTTAACCGTATAGGAGATGTAGTTCTTTTGTTGACCACAAGAAACCGTAAAAGTGAAAATAAATAGTACAATAAGAATTTTAAAATGCTTCATTCAAGATGTTTTTATGCTATAAAAGTAATTTATAAGGCCGCTAACTTTTTTGTCTATTACTATAACAAAAAAATTAGCAGCTTAGTATTTTATTCCCATTCAATTGTTGCTGGTGGCTTAGAGCTAATATCATACACAACTCTGTTTACACCTTTCACTTTATTGATAATATCATTTGATGTTTTTTGCAAGAACTCATAAGGTAGATTTACCCAATCTGCAGTCATACCATCTGTACTTTCTACAGCTCTAAGTGCAACAACCTTTTCATATGTTCTTTCATCTCCCATAACTCCAACTGAATTAACAGGCAATAAAATAGCACCAGCTTGCCAAACTTTATCGTACAATCCACTATCTTTTAATCCGTTGATAAAAACAGCATCTACTTCTTGTAAAATAGCTACTTTCTCTGGTGTAATATCTCCTAAAATACGAATTGCCAATCCTGGACCCGGAAAAGGATGTCTTCCTAATAAATCTTTGTCAATACCTAAAGAAGCACCTACTCTTCTAACTTCATCTTTAAAAATCATACGTAAAGGCTCTACAATTTTCAATTTCATAAAATCAGGTAAACCTCCTACGTTGTGGTGACTTTTAATTGTTGCTGACGGTCCTCCGTTTACAGAAACAGATTCGATAACATCGGGATAAATGGTTCCTTGTGCCAACCATTTCGCATCTGTAATTTGATTTGCTTCAGCATCAAAAACTTCGATAAAAGCATTTCCTATCGCTTTTCTTTTTGCTTCAGGATCACTCAAGCCTGCAAGGGCATTCATAAAACGGTTAGAAGCATCCACTCCTTTTACGTTTAAGCCCATACCTTCGTATTGTTTTAAAACATCTGTAAATTCGTTTTTACGTAACAAACCGTTGTTCACAAAAATACAGTGTAAGTTTTTCCCAATTGCTTTGTGTAATAAAACTGCTGCCACAGTAGAATCTACTCCACCAGACAATCCTAAAACAACTTTATCTTCTCCAACTTTTGCTTTAATTTCATTGATTGTGGTTTCTGCAAATGAGTCTGGAGTAAAAGTCTGTGCTACTCCAGCTATTTTTACTAAAAAATTTTCTAATAATTGTTTTCCATCTGTAGAGTGATATACTTCTGGGTGGAATTGTATTGCATACGTGTCTTCTCCTTCAATTCTGTACGCTGCATTTTCTACATCATGTGTACTTGCCAAGCGCAATCCGTTTGATGGTAATTCTTTTATAGTATCAGAGTGGCTCATCCAAACCTGGCTTCCTGCAGAAATTCCTTCCAAAAAAACTTCATCATTCTTTACAAATGATAAATTTGCTCTTCCGTATTCTCTTGTGTTTGATTGGCCAACCAATCCTCCAGAAAAATGTGCTAAATATTGTGCTCCGTAACAAACTGCTAATAAAGGTTTTTTTCCTCTAATTTCAGATAAATCTGGATGTGGTGGATCTTCTGAACGAACAGATGATGGACTACCGGATAGAATTACGGCTTTAAAATCGATGCTGTTTTTCGGTGGTTTGTTATAAGGATGAATCTCACAATAAATGTTTAACTCTCTAACTCTTCGGGCAATAAGTTGTGTGTATTGCGATCCGAAATCTAATATAAGTACGTTGTGTTGTTGCATGCGCAAAAATACTACAAGAATTTAAATTCTTTTGCATCAATTTGATTTTTTTTAAACCAATAAACAACAACGATAAAAGAATGATTTTAAGCTTTTAAAATTGGTATACAACTGCATTGATATTCATCCCAGAACCTACAGATGCAAGAATAACAACATCACCTGTATTAACTTCTTGATTTTCAATCTGCCCTTTTAAGACTAAGTCTAATAAAGTAGGAACTGTTGCTACTGAACTATTACCAAACTTGTGTATATTCATTGGCATAATTCCGTCTGGAACCTGCTTTTTAAACAATCTATAAAAGCGTTTGATAATGGCCTCATCCATTTTTTCATTCGCTTGGTGAATGAATATTTTTTTCACATCATCAATTGCAACACCACTTTTATCTAAAGCTGTTTTCATTGCTAATGGAACATGATTTAGGGCGAATTCATAAATTTTTCGACCCAACATTTTTATATACATTCCTTCTTGATCCATATTGGAGTCGTTTGCGTTTCCAAAAAACAAATAATAAGCTTCATCTTTTGCAAATGTTTGCGTAGCATGACTTAATATTCCTGATTCATTTTCTTGTGTAGCTTCAACAATACAAGCTCCTGCTCCATCACTAAAAATCATAGAATCTCTATCTGATTTATCTACAACTCTAGACAATGTTTCTGCACCAATTACCAGTGCTTTTTTCGCTATTCCGGCTTTTATAAATGCTTGTGCTTGTATCACTCCTTCTATCCAACCTGGGCAACCAAATAAAATATCGTACGCAACACAATTTGGATTTTCAATACCTAAATTGTGCTTTACTCGAGTAGCCAAACTCGGTAGAATATCATTCTGACCTGCTGGTTTTTTTACATCGCCAAAATTATGAGCTACAATAATGTAATCCAACTCTTCTTGATTGACACCTGAAGTTTTTATAGCTTCTTGAGCTGCAAAAAAAGCGAGATCTGAAGTTGAATAATCTGCTGTAGCATATCTTCTTTCTTCAATTCCTGTAATAGATTTAAATTTTTCAATGATTACTTCATTTTCAGCCTCAAAAGGTGTTCCATCTGCATTAAAAAAACGATGGTTTGAAAACTTGGCATTCTCTTGAATAATTGTAGGGATGTAACAACCTGTTCCAGTTATTTTAGAATTACTCATTAATTTTTCACTTTAGAATTGATACTCTAACAAAGTAACGATTTTTTAACGGTAATTTAATCTGTAACGACGGGTTTTACCCGTTTTTATTAAATCACCAATATTGACTATCTTTTTTTGTTAAAAACAAATTACAAGAACAATAAATTACATTAATCGTAAAGTTTTAATTTAACTTGCATTACCATCGCAATCGAGTTTGCCCTATCTTTCATGTTCTGACTAACTTGCCCTTCAAATGATTCTGAAATTGTTTTTGTTAGATACTTTAGCCATTTATTAAAATGTTCTTTTTTAAAAACAACTTTCTTATTAAAATCTAAATGTTTTTTGAGTACATTGTTTTTATAAGAGTTGGTATTTAATAATAAGTCTTGCCAAAAATCTGTGATTACATCTATATGATGATCTAACTCCTTATTTCTGACTATTTCATCAAAAAAAGGAAGCATTTCTTTATCAGAAATCATTTTTTTGTAAAATTCTGTAATAACAAAGTAAATGTCTTCTCTAGAAGAAATATCGGGTTGCATTACAAATACGTACTATCAAATGAAAACGGCAACAAAGATAATAATGATTCTGTTTTTACAATCTGACCAACCTCTCCCATAAAATAGATTTCTATGGATTCTTTTTGATTGATTTCATATTCAGAAAGTGTTTGTCTACATGCTCCACAGGGACCAACAGGTCTATCAACCATACTATTACTTGAACTTGCAGTAATTACCAACTGTTTTACTTTTACTCCAGGGTAATCAGAACTCGCTTTCCAAATAGCAACTCTTTCTGCACACATACCAGACGGATATGCTGCACTTTCTTGATTATTTCCTAAAATAATTTGATTGTTTTCTAATAACAATGCGACACCTACCTTAAACTTAGAATACGGTGCATAAGCATTATTTCTTGCTTCAATAGCTTTATTCATTAATGATTGAATTTCAGAAGATAATTCTGAAACATCATCATAAACAGTAGCAGACGCTACTACGTTAATTTTTTTCATAAGGGTATTTAAACTCGTGAAAGAACGAAGATACTAATAATCTTCATAAATCTCTCCTAAATCAAAAGATAGTGAAAAACGCAATGTGTTTTCTAAAGGGTGATTCACGTCTGCAGCATTCATCAAATATGACAAATCTAAAGAAAAAGCTTTGGCTTTAAAACCGCCACCCATGGTAAAGTATTGTCTGGCCCCTTTTATTTCACTTTCGTGATAATATCCTGCTCTTAAAGCAAAAGCATTATTATAGAGATATTCAGCACCAATCGCATATGTAAATTCTTTAATTTCTTCACTAAAGCCGCCTTCAGCATCTCCAAAAGAAGAGAACATTCCAGAAATCCAACTTTTTTCTTGATCAGAACCATCTGTTTGTGGCGATGGAACTAATAATTTTGTAGTTTCTATATTGATGCCAATAATATTAAAATCGTCTAAGATAAAATCAAATCCACCACCCAATTTTAAGTTTGTAGGAATGAAATCATCTTCACCAGGCACATAAGAAACCTTTGGCCCAATGTTGGTAATATTAAAACCTAAACGGTATCTACCATTAAACTGCCCATAGTTTTCTTCTGGAGAACGGTAATAACCAGAAACATCAACAGCAAAAGAATTGATTGCTTTTAAATCTACATTCAACGCCCCTAGTTTCAGGTTAGATCTAATGTATTTCAACCCAACCCCCATAGAAAAAGTTTCACTCAACTTTAAGGAATACGCCCCAGAAAGCACAAACTCACTCGGGTTTTCTGAACCAATGGGATCTCCAATATCATCTGTTAAATCAATACTTCCGAGTGAAAAATACTTTAAATCAACTGCCCAAGCAGCATTTTCTTTAAACCTATTTACATACGAAACGCCTCCTACAAAAATATCATCAACTAAAGTACGTAGCCATGGTGTGTAATTTAAACCAATACTTATTTGATTGGTATTAAATGCCATTTTTGCGGGGTTGTGAAACATTGAAAATGCATCTGAAGAGGTTGCCACTCCAATATCTCCCATCCCTCCTGCTCGTGCATCTGGAGTTATCAATAAAAATGGAGTTGCTGTAGTAATTGCTTTTGATTGACTTTGTACTGTTATTTTAATGAACAGACAAATAATCATTAATACTAGTAATGATTGGTTTTTCATTTTATTTTTTTTCGTTGGTTTTGCAAATATCTCACTTTTACTAAAGTATGACTAATTTTTCATACTTTATTGTTGATAGATTGCTAATAGTTGATTTTACTTTTAATTTATAAATATACACCCCTTTACCTATTTTGTTTCCAAAATCATCTAAACCATTCCAATTGATGCTTCTAGATAGGTTTCCAGTAGTTTGTACTGTTTTATTTATTGTTTTGATGATCTTTCCCGAGATTGTGAAAATTTGCAACTGTACCTCTAAAGGCTCGTTAGGTTTGTTATGATTAAACCAAAATTCTGTATAGTTTACAAACGGATTGGGGTAATTTAATACATTGTCTAAAATTAAGCTGTTATCACTAACAACCATAAAATTTAACGTTGACTCTGATGAATTATTATATGTGTCCCATGCTTTTATTTTTATACTGTGCAATCCAACGGATAAATCTCTTAATTGATAGGTTACTTTTCCTTTGGTAAAGTCATTCAATTCTGTTTCGTAGTAGTCATTTAATATGATTGGGTTTGCCTGATCTCCATCAATAACCGCAACAATATCATGATCAATCGAAGTAATAGAGGTATTTATTCCGCTTACATCTGATAAAGAAACAATTAAATTGGGCGATGTATTTGTGTTGCCGCCTTCTATAAAAGATTCATCATTCATAAACAATTTCAACTCAGGGCCAACAGAATCATCTACAGCATCAGGATTTATTCCACCAACTGTAACCTCAAAATTTGCACCTGACTTATCTAGAACCTTATTTTCAGCATAAAAACTCAACTTCCCTTTTCCATAGGCGATTTTGATATCTTTCGGAACAATAAAATCGAATTTAAAATTACCGTTCTCTACCGTAGACTTCCCTCTAAACAGCTTACTTTCCCTAGAATCAAAGGTTAGCTTAATTCCGAACCCATTGTTATCTAGTGTCGTTTTATCGATTGGTTTATCATAAACTGTGGTAGATAAAACGCCGTTAAAATCGGTTAATATTTGATTGATATCATCTGTAACAACTCCTTCAAAACTCACTTTTGATAAAGCTTTCAAAGTATCTAAAGATTGAGATACAGCAACACCATTCATTTTTGTAATGCGAATATTTGGTTTCGGAATTGCCAATTTCATTGCCGGATCTCCCAAATAATAAATAAAGAATTTCTGAAAGCTAGAAAAACCGTTTTTAGCAATCATTAAGCTTTCCGCAATGGTTAAGTCTTCGTTATTAAACTCTAATAGTATTTTCATCAACCGTTCATTAAAATCCTGACCAGTAGATATAAAAACTTCTCTTGTTGTTGTAATTAAACTTGCAGCTCCTCCGTTTTTATTCCAAAAAGTTAATTCACCAGCAGTGGTTCTTAAAGGATTGTCAAATCTAGAAAACTCACAAGTAACCGTAATAAATAATGGCAATGTTTTTTCGTTATTGAAACCTTGAATCTGTGGAACTTCTAAAATTCGCTCGCTAGCAAATCCATCTTCTCCTCCATGTCCAAAATAATCCATCACCAAAGTGCCTTTTTCAATGGCATTTGTCAATGCAATGTTTACCTGCGGATAACGCTCTCCTCCAGAAGACGTTACTTGCTTAAAAGCATCAGCATATATTTTATTCACATTAAAAACTGGCTTGTTTTTCTTGATAGAATCTGCAATTCTCTCCATTCCTTTTTGCAAGGTTTCTTCACCTGAAGCATCAATGTCATCGGCCAATAGTGTAATTGTGTTTCTCCAATCACCAAAAGCATCTACTTTATAATAAGACAGTATTTTATCTACAATATCTGTTGCTTGCACCAATGTAGAAACTGGGATCCTACCAGATGCAACATCAATCGTATGTGTTGTATACATTTCTCCCTCATCTGCATCTAACATGACAAAATAATCATCTGTCACATAAGATGTTGCTAAATTAAAGCTTTGTACAGATTCAAAAACAGGTACAACATTGGTGTTGTTTGTAATTCTATCTTTATAATCATAAGAGCCATCACCGAAAAAACAAACATATTTTAATTTACCATTTGCAGAAGTATTTGTGGTGTATACATGTTTAATAAAATCTCTTATAGCAGTAATATCTGGTGAACCTGATCCAAACTCATTGTATATTTCTGATAGCTGAACAACTTCAGTTAATAAATTAGAGTTATTTTGGTGGTACTCTGCCAATCTATTTGCTTGTGTAGACAATTCTTGATTGGTAATCACCAAATAGTTCACATCTTTTATTCCGTGTAAATTTTGATTTTTAAGCAGTGAATTCCCTTCAACTTTAGGCGTGTAAAAATCTGATTGACTAAGAGCGACATATTCATTTAGCAAACCTCCATTTGCTTTAAAGGTAAAATTATTTCCAGTTGAAGAATTGGCAAGTACTTTAGGGGTAACTTGATCTGTAACGTCCCAAACCTGATCTATTTTACTCGCATTTGCAATTTCAAACTCAACAGTTCCCGTAGTTCTATAAGCTTCAAAACTTCGAAACGAAAATTGATTTCCATCAGCTAACAAATTCTTCTTTCCTACAATTTCTATATAATCCAAATACGCTTTTGCCCCTGGATTCCCGTTATTATTAAAGGCAATCGAAATATCAAGCACATCTCTTGAGTTTGTTGTTATGGCCGAATTGTGATTTGGATACCCCAAGGTTAGAGAGCCCGAATTTACATTTGGATAATTGATAGAAAACAAATTCTGAGTGTTAAAGGTAACTGTCATTGAAGAAGACAATGAGGAAATCGCTGCACCCCTCACTTTAACTTTCATTTGAGAATTTTGCAGCGCATTTGAAAATTTAATTTTAAAGTCTTTGGCATTTACAGCACTAAAATCTTCTCCAAACCATTGAGTACCTATCGCAAATAAATTTCTGTCTTCTTTTTCATAAAAAACATAATCATCAAAATGATCAATGGTTTTTACTGAACTCCCAGTAATTACAGATTGGTTTTCAATTCTTTTACCAGCTCCTTCCGTAATGGTTAAAAAATAATAAGAAACATCTGAATACACGTTTTGTACATGATCAGCTGTCTCTAGAGACGGATTAACTTTCCAACTATGTGGTCCTTTTGCATAAAACAAAATACAATCGTTTGCATTAAATGCCCCATCATCTTCCCCAACTACAAGAATCGCATTCTCTTGTAAATCATCGTATCTAAAATCACTGTTTTTTTGAGGTAACATTGCTCCTCCATTACCATAAATTCTAATATTTTTTGGGTCTAAGTTAGCTGTGTTAATTCCCATTTTCTGTAATAGAAAATTATCCAACTTAAAAACACCTGTTGTATCCACAGAAAACTTATACCAATTCCCTTTAGAAAGGACTGATGTATTTGTTTGAGAGAAACTTACCGTGGTAAAAATCAAACCAAAAATTAAAAATAAAAGTGTTTTTTTCATTGACTACACAAATAACGAAGTATTTATTGCGATATTTTAAGGTATTGCAAGATTACTTATAATAAAGATAAAAAACAATCGTTAATTATTTGAATAAATAACTGAGTCTGTAAAAAACCGCAATTCACTTGTTTCAAAACATAATTATTGTAAATTGCATGGCTAAATAAAAACCCTAACAATTTTAAATAAGATACATGAAAAACTTATTGAAATTAACTTTTCTAGTATTAGTAAGCTTCACTTTTACCCAATGTAAGACCTGTACAGAATGTACATCTTCTTTAACTGGTTGGAAATTTAACAGTCCAAATTATGGCAATTACTTAAAAGGGAAATCTTTTGAAGGATCTAAACCACCTGTTGGTATGGTTGCTATTGAAGGGGGAACTTTTACCATGGGACAAGTGCAAGATGATGTAATGTTCGAATGGAATACAACTCCTCGAAAGATGCACATTCGTTCTTTCTATATGGATGAAGCTGAAGTAACAAATACAGAATATTTACTTTTTCTACAATACACAAAAAGTATCTTTCCTCCTAGTGAACCAAAATATAGACACATTTACAGTTCAATTTTACCAGACACATTGGTTTGGAGAAAAGGTTTAGGAAACACCGATTTGTTATCTGAAAATTACTTGCGTCACCCTGCATACCAAGATTATCCTGTAGTTGGAGTTAGTTGGTTGCAAGCAACACAATATTGTAAATGGAGAACAAATGCTGTGAATTTAAAGATTTTAATGGACAAAGGTGTTCTTAAAAACATCTTTAAAATGGACTCTATAGAGTTCAAAGGAAAAAACAACTTCGATACCGATGTGTATTTAAGTGATCCTTACGCATTGTTTGATGGAGACTCTACAATTTACAAAAGAGGTCTTCCAAACAATATTAAAAGAAAAAAAGGAGAACCAAGACCTACAAAAGGTGCTTTTACAGGAAGACAGGTTACTTCTTCTGACGGAATATTAGCTCAAAAATACCGTTTACCAACTGAAGCTGAATGGGAATATGCAGCAAAATCTATCATTGAAAATAGAGAATACAACAATTTAAAAGGTAGAAAAAAATACGCATGGAACGGAAAATACACTAGAGATAAATCTAAAAGATATAAAGGAGACCAATTAGCCAACTTTAAACAATCTAAAGGAGATTATAGTGGTTTGGCAGGTTGGAGTAGTGATGGTTCAGACATTCCAATTAAGATAAAATCATATCCTCCAAATGCATTTGGATTGTATGACATGTCTGGGAATGTTGCTGAATGGGTTGCTGATGTTTACAGACCCCATATAGACAATGAAGCAAATGACTTTAATTATTACCGAGGTAACATCTTTACTAAAAAGATGATTAACAAAGATGGTAAAGTTGTAATTGTTGATGAAAACTCAATTGAATATGACACGTTAGAAAACGGTAAAATCATTCCGTTATACCTCCCTGGAAGCATCAAATATGTACCCATCACCAAAGATGAAATGTACATGAGAAAAAATTATTCTGTTGCCAACAACTCTAATTTAAATGATGGAGACAGAAACTCTTCTCGTTTTTACGAATCTGATTTAACGCAATTTTCTACAGACCCTGCCATGTACAATTCTCCTAAAACTCCTAGAGACGAAAGAGATAGTATTGGTAATATTGCTAAAAAATATGACACTAACAAATACAGAACCACGCTAATTAGTGATGAAACCAGAGTGTTTAAAGGAGGTTCTTGGAGCGACAGAGAGTATTGGTTAGATCCAGCACAAAGAAGATACCTGCCAGAATATATGTCGACAAACTTTATTGGCTTCAGATGTGTTACTGACAAGGTTGGACCAATGACCTACAAAAAGAGAACAGCAAGAAACGCTAGAAGATAATTTTTGTCGTTTCATAAATAATATTGCCTCATTGTATGAAAACTACAATGAGGTTTTTTTATATTTAAAGAATGGAAATTAAAAGCTTATATACCTTATACCAAAAGAGTTTTTTAGTTGATACTGATACTAGAAAAATCAGAAAGGGAACCATCTATTTTGCTTTAACAGGTGAAAATTTTAATGGCAATACTTTTGCTGAAGAGGCATTAAAGAAAGGAGCGTCTTACAGTGTTGTTGATGATGTAAAGTATGCTACTTCTGATAACATCATTTTAGTAAAAAACGTATTGACTACATTACAAGAATTAGCCAGCTACCATAGACTACAACTAAACATTCCTCTAATTGCTTTAACAGGTAGCAATGGAAAAACAACAACCAAAGAGTTGATCAATGCAGTTTTAAGTTCATCTATCAAAACAACTGCAACCATTGGTAATTTAAACAACCATATTGGTGTTCCATTGACACTGCTTTCTATGACTACAGAAACAGAAATTGGAATTGTAGAAATGGGCGCCAATCACCATAAAGAAATTGAATTTTTATGCTCAATTGCTAATCCAGATTTTGGATATATCACTAATTTTGGAAAAGCACATCTGGAAGGATTTGGAAGTATCAAAGGCGTCATTGAAGCTAAGTCAGAAATGTACACATATTTACAAAACAACTCAAAGATTGTTTTTGTAAATCCACAAGATGTAATTCAGTTAGAAAAAACAAAAAACATAAAACGAGTATTATTTGACCAGGATTCTATTCAGTTTACTGAGCTAAACCCCTTTGTTAGAATTAATTACAATGCTATAGATATTCAAACAAACTTAATTGGAAATTATAATTTCAACAATATTTCTGCAGCCATAACAATTGGCAAGTATTTTAAAATTTCAACTGATAAAATCAAAAAAGCCCTAGAAAACTACAGCCCCACCAATAACAGGTCTCAGGTTATCAAAACTAAAAATAATACAATTATCCTGGATGCTTATAATGCAAATCCAACAAGTATGATTGCAGCAATTGATAATTTCAACTCCATAAAAGCGATAGAAAAAACAGTAATTTTAGGAGATATGTTTGAGCTTGGCACAGAAAGCATAAAAGAACATCAATTAATTGCTGATTGTATTTCTAAACTAGAATTTGACAACTGTATTTTAGTAGGAGAATTATTCTATGCAACAAACACAACATGTCTTAGATTCAAGACTCAAGAAGAAGCGTTTAACCACCTTCAATTGAATAAAACCAAGCACAATCACATTTTAATTAAAGGCTCTAGAGGAATGGCTCTAGAAAACCTTTTGAAAGCGATTACTTGATGTTTTTTTGATGAAACTCAACCAGATTATCAATTGGTCTTTGAATAATACCTGTGATTTTCAACTCATGCTTTTCAGCAACCTTCTCTAACAATTCTCTAAAATAATATGCAATTGATCCAATAAAGTAAATTGGCGTTTCAGAATTTTTCTTAAAGGGTAGGATTCTACATTTAAAAAATTTTAAAAAACCTTTTTTTATAATTCGTTTTATGTATTTTTCATCTTTAAACTCGAACATAAACTTTGCAAAACTAGCCAAATACATATTCGGATTAGGCTGTCTATACAAATTGTATTTTACCGTATCAATATCTAACTTAAACTGCTCTTCAAATTTTTCGGCAATTGCTTTTGGCATTTTTTCATAATAAAAATCTCTTAATAGTTTTTTTCCAAAATAATTCCCACTTGCTTCATCCATTAAAGTATACCCCAATGAAGCTGTTTTCATCTCTACACTTTCTCCATTAAAATAACAACTATTAGAACCCGTTCCTAAAATACATACCAATGCTGCTTGTACCCCAGAAGAAGCATACACAGCCGCCAGCATATCTTCTGCTATATGAACATCTGCATTTACAAAAATAGAATCTAAAATCGATTTTAAAATGGCTATAGGTTTTGGCGTTCCACAACCTGCACCATAAAAATGAATTTCTGTGACCTGGTCTTTCACATCCATCAATTGAAACATGTTTACGATTCTATTCGTCAATTCTTCTTCAGAAACTACTGCAGGATTCAATCCCAAAGTACGTACTCTAAATACTTCTATCCTATCCGAATTTAAAGCAATCCAATCTGCTTTAGTAGAACCTCCATCTGCAATTAAAATCATAATACACGTTTTATTTTCATCAAATATATCATATCAAATCTGAATAAACAACACTCTGAGAAACTACATCGTTTTCGAGATAGTGATTTTATTTCTTCATTTGATAATTACTTCTAAAATTCGACTATTAATGTTTAAATTTGCATAAAATAATTATTCTTAATGCTGTTTTTAAAAAAGAAAAAAATCCAATTAACAGAATTCTTCCCTGATGGTTTTGTTGATATACATTCACACTTATTACCAGGAATTGATGATGGGGCTAAAGATTTGAATCATTCTATAGAGCTAATAAAAAAAATGCGGTCTTATGGGATTAAACACTTCATAACCACACCACATGTTTTAGGAGATGTGTATCCGAATAGCTCATCGACAATTAAAGAAAAGCTAGAAGATGTTAGAAGAGAGCTTCTAAATCAAAACATTAATGATATACAAATTCATGCAGCTGCCGAATACATGATGGACGAACAGTTTTCTAAACTCTTAGAAAAGAATGATATTTTAACATTAAAAGACAATTTCATACTGGTTGAAATGTCTTATTTCAATGCTCCTTTCAATTTGTATGAGATTCTATTTGAAATTCAATTAAAAGGATATAAACCTGTTTTGGCACATCCTGAACGCTATAATTTCTTTCATAATGATTTTGAGAACTATTACAAACTTAAAAAGGCAGGTTGTTTATTTCAATTGAATTTATTGTCATTAACGCCACAGTA
>MAAC01018099.1_pt1 | contig 39480 bp, 35 predicted proteins | sample 1115981 | NCBI WGS metagenome assembly MAAC01 (sample SAMN04961126, study PRJNA320927) | seawater metagenome | isolation source: sample BD02T64 sea water enriched with oil for 64 days | place: USA:Gulf of Mexico | collected 2013-07-27 | reverse complement strand
CATGTCATCGACAAGTTTGCGGATGCCGTTGTTAACGTCTTTTACCGCTTTGGCTTTGGTGCGAAGTCGTGGGTCGGGGAATTCTAAAATATCTAATAAGGCCATAATGTTCGTCAGTTGTGATCAAGTTGTTGATAAGGTTATCGTAAAACACGAATAAAAGTTGCTAAGATGATGTTTGTATTGCAATTGCTCATTTTGAACGTAAAAATTCGTCTACAATGAAAGCAAATGTGTAACAGTTCCCAAGCTTTTCTATAAAAGGGCTATATTTAAAGAGAATGCCTTGTGCTTATAGCACTTCAGCGGCATTCTCGAACATATTGACCACTATATTGTGGAAAATAGACTGCTTATTGGGCAGGCTGTTGGCACAGGTAATACTAGAACGAATAATCTAGATCTAATAATACAGTTTAATAATGATAAAGGGATTCTCACCATGATGAAATCATTTCTCAGATTGTTGGGGGTTGGACTGCTGGGTTTTTCCCTTCAAGCCGCCGCCGATGTTGAGCTGAAAGATAATCATCCAACTACCTATAACGTGAGCTCTGGTGATACGTTGTGGGATATTTCCAATGCATTTTTGAAAAATCCCTGGTTATGGCCTGAGTTGTGGTTTGTAAACCCTCAGATCGATAACCCACACTTAATCTATCCGGGAGACATTTTACGTTTAGTGTACGTGGATGGACAGCCGTATTTGAATGTTGAAAAAGGACCTCGTGTCTTAAAGTTTAAACCCGGTGATACCATTAAATTGACCCCTAAGGCCCGTATTACACCGATAGATACGGTTATTCCGGCGATTCCCTTGGAGCATATACAAAGTTTCCTAGTGAATAACCGGGTATTAGAAAAAGATGAATTAAGTGATGCGCCTTATGTCCTAGCCGGTGATGAGGAGCATATTATCATGGGTGTGGGCAGTTACCTGTATGCCCGCGGTGATTGGACTGAGAACCACAAGGCTTATGGCGTATACCGTCGTGGACCCGTTTACTTAGATCCAGAGACAAAGGAGATGCTGGGTTTTGCGGCGTTGGATTTGGGTATTGTACGTCATGAAAGTGAAGAAGGTGATATAGCTCGCTTTAAAGTGCAAAGCTCGAAAGAAGATATTCGAGTGGGAGATCGCTTGTTAGCCACAGAAGAGCGCAAGGTAAACTCTACCTTTTTCCCTAAGGCACCAGCTGAGGAAATTGATGGCCAGATCATTCATGTATTTAGCGGTGTAAAAAACGTGAGTTTGTATGATGTAGTGGTGATTAACCGTGGTACTCGAGAAGGTGTTGAAATTGGCGATGTTTTGGCGATATTTGCAACGGGTGAAGTGATTAAAGATCGTTATACTAAAGAGTTGCTTAAACTCCCAGATCACCGTCGTGGAATGATGATGATTTTCAGAACCTTTGAGAAAACCTCCTATGGCTTGGTTCTTAAATCTAGCGCACCGCTGTCGGTATTGGATAGGGTAAAGAATCCAAATTGATGGTAGTGGCATGCTGATTGAGTAGAAAACGTAAAAGGCCCGCATTAATGCGGGCCTTTTACGTTTTTGCTTATGGTATTGACGTCTATGTGGCTAACAACCTTAGTTAGCAATGGATAAACAATGCATATCACGGAAGATCACGTCCCTTATTGGCTGGCACTTTGGCGTGTGCCTAGAATCGGCCCTGTTTCATTTCATAAGTTACTCATGCACTGTGAAGGGAATTTGCCCCGTTTGTTTGCTCTTTCTAGTGCGGGTTTAGAAAAGCTGGGCCTAAAACCCGCTCAAATTGAAAAAATTAAGGGATTTCAACAGGGTAGATTATCAAAAGGGTGCTCGACACCGATTAGCAAAAGTGTGGATGAGGATCTTCGTTGGTGGCATAGCGCTGATAACCATCACATTGTATTGTGCCAGGAGCCATCCTATCCACCGTTGTTAAAAGAAGTCGCAGGAGCCCCTCCCCTATTATTTGTGAAAGGAGATATTGATACTCTCGCCTTTCCTCAAATTGCTATTGTCGGTAGCCGTAACCCTACCCGAATGGGAATTGACACGGCATACAATTTTTCTCAACACTTTGCACGCCAGGGGTTTATTACCACCAGTGGTTTGGCAAAAGGTATTGATGGTGCTGCTCATCAAGGGGCGTTAGCGGCAGAGGGTTACACGGTTGCGGTGCTTGCCCATGGCTTGGATCAAGTATATCCACGTGCGAATCAGTCGCTGGCAGATAAAATTGTCGAGAACGGGGCATTAGTTAGTGAATACCCCGTTGGCACAGGCCCTAGAGCAGAATATTTCCCCCGGCGTAATCGTATTGTGAGTGGTATGAGCTTGGGGGTGTTGGTGGTGGAGGCGGCGAAAAAAAGTGGCTCGCTCATTACTGCTCGTGAAGCGGTTCAACAGGGACGTGAGGTGTTTGCTATTCCGGGCTCTATCCACAATCCCTTGGTGAAAGGCTGTCATGAGCTTATCCGTCAAGGGGCGAAGTTGGCGGAGAGTGGTGAGCATGTGGTGGAAGAGTTATTACCGCTTTTATCTACTTACCAGCTATCAACGGGTCAGCTGGATGCGGTTGCGACCGTAAATGGAGATTGTCAGGAGTTATCAGCTGTATCAAAGAATGCTAATTATCCAAAAAAATCTACCGAAGCTCAGATACTTAGCATATTAGAACATGACCCCTGTAATGCTGACTTTGTGGTGTCAGAAACCGGTATTAGTATTGCTGAGGTGAATTCTGCCCTTGTTATGCTGGAACTAGATGGGGCAATTATCAGTACAAATAGCGGGTATTTGCTTGCATAGCAATCGTCAGTGGGTTACCGTGCCGCTTTTTTAAGCCTTATTGTAAATTTTTTCAGTTCAATTTATCCGTTTCACAGACTAAATAAAACAGGTGATGATATGTCCAAGCCTTTTGTAGCAATCCTAATGGGATCCGATTCAGACTTGCCAACCGTGCAGTCAGCAATTGATGTATTAAAGCAGCTTCAGATTCCTATGGAAGTTAAAGTAACTTCTGCTCATCGTACACCTGTTGCTACCCATGATTATGTTGTCGACGCAGACAAGCGTGGTTGTTCGGTCTTTATTTGTGCTGCGGGTATGGCTGCTCATCTTGCGGGTGCCGTTGCTGCGAATACATTGAAGCCGGTTATTGGTATTCCTGTTGTGTCTGGCTCGTTGGATGGAATGGACGCATTGTTGTCTACCGTTCAGATGCCTGGTGGCATTCCTGTAGCAACCGTTGCTATTGGTAAGGCTGGTGCAAAAAATGCGGCTTATTTAGCGGGTCAGATGATGTCATTGGCAGATGCAGAGTTAGCGCAACGGTTACTGGATGATCGTGCAGCAAGTGCTGCAGCGGTCATCGCTAAGGATGTTGCTTTGCAAGAGAAATTGAGCAGTTAGTATTTCTATCGCTCAGCTACATCATGCTATGCAAAACCTCGCTTCAGGGGGGGTAATTGCCTATCCTACTGAAGCTGTTTATGGGTTGGGCTGTGATGCTTTTTGTGAAAGTGCTGTGCAACGTTTATTGACGTTAAAGCAGCGGCCTTGGCATAAGGGTTTGATTTTGGTGGCAGCGGATCTTCAGCAGGTTGCCCCTCTTCTAGCGACGCTCTCTGCAGACCAGATAGGCAAGCTAGAAGCAAGTTGGCCTGGTCCAACGACGTGGGTTATTCCGGACCCTCATCGTGTTATACCGCATTGGGTTCGTGGGCAGCATGAGTCCGTAGCGGTAAGGGTTTCCAGCCACCCGATCGTCAAACAGTTGTGTGAGGCCTGGGGAGCGCCGCTGGTTTCGACCAGTGCCAATTTATCCGGAGAAACATCTATTCGAAGCGATTTGCCATTGCGTAAACGTCAGCAACGGGGGCAATGGACGGATTTGGATTTTATCGTGAGCGGTCGTTGCTCGGGGCATGAAAACCCAACCGTTATTCGAGATTTAGTGTCTGGAAAGGTATTGCGCAGCAGCTAATGAGGATTGTGTAAATATGAGTGAAGCAATTTCTATCGATGCAGTAAAACAGTACCTAATGGATTTGCAGGATCGTATTTGTAATGCTCTTGTTGTAGAAGAAAGCGATGGCAGCTCATTTAAAGAAGACAGCTGGGATCGCGAGGCTGGTGGTGGTGGCCGTTCTCGAGTGTTAGAAGGTGGTGCTGTTTACGAAAAGGCAGGGGTGAATTTTTCTCATGTCTTTGGCGATGGATTACCCGCCTCTGCTACGGCTCAGCGTCCTGAACTTGCGGGCCGAAGTTTCCAGGCAATGGGAGTGTCGCTGGTCATTCACCCGACTAACCCTCATGTTCCAACATCTCATGCCAATGTACGTTTTTTCTTGGCTGAAAAAGAGGGAGCTGAGCCGGTTTGGTGGTTTGGTGGAGGTTTTGATTTAACGCCGTACTACCCGATTGCAGAGGATGTGAAGCATTGGCACCAAGTGGCCAAGGGTGCTTGTGAGCCTTTTGGTGATAGCCTGTATAGTGAATACAAGGCGTGGTGTGACGAGTACTTTTATTTAAAACATCGCAATGAAACACGTGGTGTGGGTGGGTTGTTTTTTGATGACTTAAACACCGGTGGTTTTGATCGATGTTTTTCTATTATGAAAGCAGTGGGTGATGCGTTTATTCCGGCTTATCAACCTATTGTCGCTAAACGTAAAGCGATGGCGTGGACTGAGCAGCAGAAAGAATTTCAGCTGTATCGGCGCGGTCGTTATGTAGAATTTAATTTGGTGTTTGATAGAGGCACCCATTTTGGGTTGCAAACGGGGGGGAGAACGGAGTCAATTTTGATGTCGTTACCGCCGTTAGTGACTTGGAAGTATGATTGGCAGCCGGAACCGGGTTCTGAAGAGGCCAATCTTTATAGTGATTATCTTGTGCCCCGTGATTGGTTGGCTGAACTTTAAGCTTGGCGGTGCGGTTTCTATCGAACCGTGCAGAATTTGAATCATCATTTCAGAAAACACAGTAAATACATCCATGTAGCTTGTCTGCGGCGTCCGTGCCGCATACATTTCTGAAATGATGATTCAAATTCTGCACTTATAGTAAGGTTTAGGTTTTTGCGAATTCTGTAAGTGATAAGTTCACTGAGGTATTTGTAAGTTTTGTACAAGAATTCTGATATTCATCGACAAAAAGTAAGTGTTTTATGGATCGTTATGCAGTGATGGGAAATCCCATCAAACACAGTAAGTCTCCACTTATACATAAAGAATTTGCTCACCTTAGTGATCAAGAACTCACCTATTCGGCGATGTTAGTGCCAGAAGATGGTTTTGCGGAAGCTGTAACAGCATTTTTTGCTGAAGGTGGTAAAGGCCTTAATATTACGGTTCCTTTTAAACAGCAGGCGTATGAATTGGCGGATGAGTTAAGTGACCGGGCTCAGCGAGCGGGTGCGGTTAATACGTTGATTTGTTTAGCGGATGGGCGTATTCGCGGGGATAACACCGATGGTGTGGGTATGATGCGTGATATCGCAAATAACCATGACGGCCGTGTTACCAATAAACGTGTATTGGTTGTGGGTGCGGGTGGTGCTGTTCGAGGTGTACTTGCTCCGTTGCTACAGGAAAACCCGGCGTCCGTGGTTATTGCCAATAGAACGTTGGAGAAAGCGCAGACATTGGCCGATCAGTTTTCTGATATGGGCCGAATTGAGGCTTGTGCTTTTGAAGACCTGGCGGGTGAGCCGTTTGATTGGATTATTAATGGTACATCGGCGAGTTTGAGTGGTGATGTACCGCCACTTCCTGAGAGTGTTGTGGGTGAGTATTCCCGTTGTTATGACATGATGTACAGTGCTGATGCTACGCCTTTTAACCAGTGGGCTGCGAATTTAGGCGCTGCGGCGACTTATGATGGTTTGGGCATGTTGGTTGAGCAGGCTGCGGAGTCGTTTCGGCTGTGGCGTGGCTTGATGCCGCCAACGGGTCAGGTGATTGCTTCTTTGAAGGGTTGAACTTTACCCTCACTGGGCTAATTGAGTTAAACTGTCTAAAAGCATTTTTTGTTTGTCGGTACGTAGTCTGCAAGTCTTCGAGAGCGTACTGTATTAACAAATCCCCTTTCAGAAATCGCAAAAGATCGCACCCATGCGTGCTCGACTGCGGCGTCCGTGCCGCAGACGTTTCTGAAAGGGGATTTGTTAATACAGCACTTATCGTAAAATTTAGGAACTTGCAGGCCTCGTATCGATAGTAGCGATAGAATGCTCTTAACTCATACCCTAAGAGACCCTTTATATGTCGAACCCTCTTCTCGTGTTTGGTCAGCTACCCGCTTTTTCCTCAATTCTTCCAGAACATATTGAACCTGCTCTGGATCAAATTTTGTCAGACAATAGAGCACAGCTGGTTGATATTCTTGCTGTGGTCGGTTCTGAGGGGGCAACGTTTGCTAATTTCTTGCAACCCTATGCCGAGATGGAGGATAAGCTAGAGCAAATGTGGTCACCGGTAAGCCATCTAAATGCAGTGGCGAACAGTGATGTATTGCGGGATGCTTATAACGCGTGTTTGCCTAAGTTATCTGAGTACAGTACAGAGTTGGGGCAACATCGTGAGTTGTTTGATGCATTCTCATCGCTAAAAACCTCTGAGCAATTTCCTTCCTCAAGTGAGGCTCAGCAGAAAGTGGTTAATAATGCCTTACGAGATTTTACGTTATCAGGTATTGATTTAGCGTCAGAGAAGCAGCAGCGATTTGGGGATATTAAGAAACGATTGTCAGAGCTTTCTAGCAAGTATTCAGAGAACGTATTGGATGCGTCTCAGGCATGGTCAAAGTGTATTAAAGATGAAAGTGAACTTGTAGGTTTACCTGCGTCCTCTTTAGCTGCGGCGAAGCAGGCGGCAGAGGCCAAAGAGCTTGAGGGTTATTTGCTGACATTGGATGTCCCCTGTTATATCGCGGTGGTAACTTATTGTGAGAATCGTGCTCTTCGCCAAGGGATGTATACGGCCTATACAACGCGTGCATCAGAACAAGGGCCAAATGCTGGTGAGTGGGATAACAATCCTCTAATGGTTGAAATTCTGACATTAAAAGATGAGATTGCTCAGCTGTTGGGTTTTAACAATTACGCTGAACGTTCCATCGCGACAAAAATGACAACGGATACGGATCAGGTATTTTCATTCCTTAATAATTTGGCGAGTAAGTCGTTGCCTGCCGCTTGGAATGAACTGTTTGAGTTGCAAGAGTTTACGCATAATAGTTTCAATATCGATACGTTGTACGCTTGGGATATTGCATTTTACAGCGAAAAGTTAAAACAAGAGAAGTACGCGATTTCTCAAGAAGCATTACGTCCTTGGTTTCCTTATAACAAAGTATTGGATGGTATGTTCGCTGTTGCATCTCGATTGTTTGATGTGAGTTTTGAAGAAGTTTTAGACTTTGATACTTGGCATCCTGATGTTCGATTGTTTAATGTATTAAGTAACGCCGATGTTAACCAAGGTGAGGTGATTGCAACGTTTTATTTGGATGTTTACGCTCGTGAGCATAAACGTGGCGGCGCTTGGATGGCGGACTGTAAGGTACGTCGACGAACATCTACGGGCGAGTTGCAATTACCCGTAGCATTTCTTACTTGCAATTTTAATGGCCCAGTGGATGGCAAACCAGCGTTGTTAACCCACAACGAAGTGACTACCCTATTTCATGAATTTGGTCATGGTTTGCATCATATGTTAACGCGGGTAGAAGAAAGTGCGGTCTCCGGTATTAATGGTGTGGCATGGGATGCGGTGGAATTACCCAGTCAATTTATGGAAAATTGGTGTTGGGAAAAAGATGCTATTCCTATGATGTCGGGACACTATGAAACGGGTGAAGCCTTGCCTGATGATATGTTAGACAAAATGTTAGCCGCTAAGAACTTTCAGTCGGCGATGCAAATGGTACGGCAATTGGAGTTCTCTTTATTTGATTTCTCTATCCATTGCTATTATCAACAACATCAAACCGATAACGTTACTATTCATAATGTGCTTGATGAGAATTTAATCGTTTTGAATGTGGCTTTAGTCATATTTTTGCCGGTGGTTATGCGGCAGGTTATTACAGTTATAAGTGGGCTGAAGTATTATCGGCAGATGCGTTTTCGTTGTTTGAAGAAAAGGGTATTTTTGATAAAGCCTCGGGTGATGCTTTTAGACAGAATATTTTAGAGAAAGGTGGTTCTAAAGAGCCGATGGAGTTGTTTGTTGCCTTTCGTGGTCGAGAGCCAAATGTTGATGCATTGTTGCGACACTCTGGGTTAACGGCTTAGAGATTAACAACTTAGGGGTTAACGGCTTAGGCTGAGGTTAGTATGCAGAAAGATACAAAGATTAAAAGTACGGAGTCAAAAAAAACACGGCGTTTTATTGCTGGTGCAGTATGCCCTGAATGCCAGAAAATGGATAAAATTATTACTTATAAACAAGACGGGGAAGATATCGCAGAGTGTGTGTCTTGTGGTTATGTAAGCCAGCGACCGAAAGAGGACGAGGTACGTGCGATTAATGCAGAGAAAGATGCTCAGGGTGTGGTACAAGTTAGTGCAGTGAAAATAATAAAATAACTACGATAAATCAGTGCTTATAGGGATTGTAAAAAGCGCTGATATGACAGCCTCATCAATACTGAACGACTTAGCATAAAGACACTAAATGAAAACCATAAGCCATGGTTACCGTAGGGTTGTGTGAACATCCATAGTGGTAAAAAAATCCCGAATAAGCAGGTGATCATGATATTGCGCATCGGACGTGTTTGGGTTGCTCCGACAAAGACACCGTCATAAAGATAACTTAAACAAGAAAGTGCAGGCATTAACATTAGCCATGTTAAGTACTGATTTGCGGTTTCTTGTACGTCATTGATGTTGGTTAATGAGGCGATAATGGAAGACCCGGAAAGATAAAAAATCAGCATTAACATCGCCGTAAAACCTACGCACCATTGCAACGCAGATCTAACAAAATTAATAAGTTGTTGTTTTACATCTTTCCTTTTTAGATGAAAAGCTTCATTTTTTATTTTTCCAACAAACTCCCCGATTTTTGCTTCAGCTGCGTTGGCAAAGCCGTCCAAGGTATTGGAAATAAGTAATAGAAACGTTAGTAGCACTGCGTTGGCTGCCAAGATCACATCACCTTGCTTTGCGCCTTGAGAGGTAAAAAATGCAAATACAAATAACAAACAACAGGTGCGAATAAAAATATCACCATTGACGCTAAAAAAACGGGATAAATCATCGCGATTTATGAGTGTCTTGAATGACCATGTGGATGATCGAGTGAATGACTGAGATGAGAAATAATAGTAGAGATAACCTAATGAAATTAAAACACCGATGTATTCTGCCAGTACCGTGGCCAGTGCGACACCCGTTACATTCCATTCCAGTAGTACCACGAACCACAAATCAAAAATAATATTCAATAGATTAATGCCAATAAGAATAACCAGTGAAGCCTTGGGTTTTTGTAAACCAATATACGTGCCAATTAATGCGTACTGAATTAACGTGGCAGGAGCTCCCCATATACGTATATCACAATAAGCTGTGGCTAATGCTTGGGTTTGTTGGCTGCCATCCATTAGGGTAATAGCGGTTGGGATTAACCAGGCTTGATTGGCAATAATTACAATGCCAATCAATAATGCGAGTCCAATGGATTGGATCAACGTTCGTAGTAAATCAGACGGGTCTTGTTTACCATAGGCTTGGGCGATTAACCCAGTGGTGCCCATGCGTAAAAAACCAAAGGCCCAAAATATAAAGGTAAAGATATTACTGCCAATGGCCACTCCGGCTAGATAACCAGAGTGTTCCAAGTGACCTAATACAGCGGTGTCCACTAGGCCCAACAAAGGCACGGTGATATTTGCTAACATCATCGGCCAAGCAAATGCCCAAATTTGCCGATGATACTTGGGGGTAATACCTTTGGTGGTGTTTTGGGGCGTGTTGTTAACGAGAAAGCTCATTCATTATTGAATGAGCTCAATGCTTGGGTGTTCTTGAGGGCCAATTTTGGCAGAGGAATTTAGGTGAAAGTTAGAATTTAATAAGTAAATGTATGTTTTTAAGGAGCCGTTAATCCAACGGAAGTCTTCTTCAGAATTCGCATGAACAATAACGCTGGCATTGCGATCAACAATTCGACGGCTTATATTTTCTAATTCAAGGCCTAGGGTTAATGATTGGTTATCGACATCCGTTTGTTTAAATATTAACAAGTCATCAGTGCTGCTAGGAGTGTTGGTGGTAGGTTTTCTCATTGCTAGTGATGATGGTGGTTGGTTGGGGTCAAAGGCCGTATTATTGGATGTGCTGTGAATGAGGTTATTTTCCATGGCCGTTTGTTTTGCTTTTTCAGCTTCTGATGCTAATTGAGCTTCACGTTGCTTTTGTTCTGCGAGTTTTTTCTTTTTGGCTTTAGCTTTAGCTGCTTGTAACTGTTTTTTCTGGGTGTTAATGCTGATAAGTTCGTTGATTTGTTTCTCTTTTTTATCCAATAACGATGATGTTGGGGTAATGGTACGAGCTTTGTTAATAAAACTTAAGGCTTTATTTAATGCTGTTCGATTAGGCGTTTTCTGTTTGGCGAGTGCTTTGTTTGCGAGTTGAATATAACGCTGGGCAATTTGAGACTCGATGTTGGCAATTTCGCTGTTGTAGGGGTTTTGTTTTCTTAAGGTAGCAAGTTTTTCTGCGGCATTGTTACCCTTGGGAGAGGATAGTCGCCAGTTTGCAATGTCTTGTTGAATGGCGTCTTCTAAGTCTGTATTTGTGGGGGCCGTTATTGGTGCGGCGCTGCTATCTTGGGGTTGAGGACCGGTTCGCAGGTTCATGCAGCCACTAAGGCTAAGACTTGCGAGGGCGGAAATTGAAATGAACGTGATAAACGACTTATACATAATGGCTCTCAAATATTTTGAATATGCTTCTTAATAACGTCTTATTTACTGCTAAGTGTAGACACAAATTAATTGTTTTCTTGTTAAGACTGACTTCCCCTTGTTAGGGTCAGGCTAAATAACAAACAGGCACTTAATACGATGCTGGGTCCTGCTGGTGTATCCCACTGCAATGATGCCAGCATTCCGAGAATAATTGATGTCATACCTATCAAACTTGCAAAAAGCGCCATTTGTTCTGGGGTGTTTGCCAGTCTTCGGGCGCCAGCGGGGGGGATAATGAGTAATGCAGTGATTAATAATGCCCCCACAACCTTCATTCCGATTGCCACGAGTAATGCCAAACAGATCATGTAAACCATGCGGATTTTATCTACAGCGAGACCTTCCGCACGGGCTAAGTCGCTGTTGATTAAGATGTTAAGTAGCGGATTCCAAATAAGTTTTGTGACAATGGCAAGTAATAGCGCACATCCACCAACCCAGAGGGTATCGGAGAACGTGACGGCTAATAAGTCACCAAATAACAGTCCTAACAAGTCTACTCTGACACCTTCTCTAAGGCTTACGAGTACTAATCCTAATGCGAGGGTGCCGTGGGCAACAATGCCCAGTAATGCGTCACTGCTAATGTTGCGTTGTTTTTGTAAGGTACTTAAGAGAATTGCCACGGATACCGTGACAATGATGACACCAACAATAGGGTCAAGGGAAAGGAATAGTCCAAGTGCAACACCAAGTAATGCTGAGTGGGCAAGGGTGTCGCCAAAATATGACATTCTTCCCCAGACAATAAAAGAACCTAGGGGGCCTGCAATAGCGGTGAGAATTAGACCGATGATGAGTGCTGGGGCTATAATCTCAATCATGGTGATGCCCTGAGCAGTTATTGTTGGAGTGAGTATCGTCTTTCACTACGTCACCGTGAATATTGTGGTGATGGTCATGATGGTGTGTGTATACCGCAAAATCTTTTTCGATACCCTGGTCAAACAAGGCCAAATACTCTGGGTGGTTTGCTACGGCATCAGCGGTTCCTGAGCAGCAAACATGCTGGTTTAAGCAGATGACCTGGTCGGTTCTTGCCATCACAAAGTGCAAATCATGAGATACCATCAAAATGGCGCATTGGCGTTTGTCCCGAATACTTGCCAATAATTGATACAGCTCTTGCTGTCCATGTAAATCAACACCTTGAGCAGGTTCATCTAATACCAATAATGTTGGGTTTCTTAGTAACGCTCGTGCGAGTAATACTCGTTGGAACTCTCCTCCTGAAATTGATTGGATGGGACGTGTGATGGTTTGCAGGGCGTTTACATCATTTAGCGCGGCTTCAATGTCGGGGCGGTTGGGGTTTCCCGCCAGGGCTAAAAAACGTTGAACGGTAAGTGGTAGACTGGGGTCGATTTGCAGTTTTTGAGGCATGTAGCCAATACGCAATCGTTTATGAATGTGGCGTTTTCCCGATGAGGGTTTGTACAAACCCAGCACAATCTTCAACAAACTAGATTTTCCGGCACCATTTGGACCAATAACCGTCATAATCTCCCCAGGGTTCAGTGCCATATTGATATGGTTCAGCAATGACTGCCCTCGGATACTGAGGCAGACATCATCAAGTTGAACAATCGGGGTGGTCATCGGGGCAGTAATCTCTAGGGGATAGGAATGGCGGGCTATCTTATCATCTTTAGATCATTGTTGTGGTAATCTTGTTTTTCAATAATGGGTTAAAAGGTAGTGGTATAAAGAATGGTGTTCATAAAAAGGGTGAGTCTAGTAAAGGTACCAATGGTACCGCTGTTGATAAGTATGTTACTGGGGCTTACTTTGCTTTCTACGGTAAGTTTGGCGTCTAGTCCCCCCTCCATATTGGCTTCGATCAAGCCATTGCAATTAATTGTTACGGCTTTAGATAAACCACTGCTACAACATGGCATTGACCTAGAAGTGAGTACTCTCTTACCCCCGGGGTCTACTCCTCACGACTATGTATTAAAGCCGTCGGATATCGTTCGGGTGTTGCAGGCTGATTTGGTTATTTGGATGGGGCCTGTAGTGGAGCCTTATTTGGTGTCCGTTATTGCTAGAGCTGAACCAGATAAAGTGATCGATATAAGTCAATTGAAAGGGCTTAAGCGCTTGGCATATAGAGAGCTACTTGAAAATGAAGAAGAGCATGACGACGATAAGCATGATGAACATAAGCATGACCATGATGAGATGTTGCAGTTTGATCCCCATATTTGGTGGTCGGTGGATAATGCTGAGATTATAGCGACACAGGTTTTGACAGCTTTGGATGTTAGAAATAACAAAGCGGAGAAGCAGGCGATTGATCAATACGTAATTGTTAAGCAGTCCATGCGAGCTATTAGGGCTCTGTTAACGAGTAGAAAAACGCAAGCATTGAAGCAACAGCCATCGTTTATTCTCTTTCACGATGGGTTGCAGTATTTAGAATCTGATTTAGGGGTGGTTTCTGCTGCTAGGGTGGCATTGGATGATGATCATCGTCCAGGTATTAAAACCTTATTAGCCCTGAAGCATAAGGTAGAAGTGAACCAGGTGGTTTGTGTTGTGGCAGAAACGAATACCAATGTTTCTATCATTCATAAAATCGAGGCAGCCACCCCCTTGCGTCAAATTGTCATTGATAGTTTGGGCTGGGGGCGGGCGAGTTACTACGATATGTTACAACAGGCTTATGATGAGATCCTTGCGTGTCAGTCGTAAGATAGTTCGACCTCGTAAGCGGCGAACTTTCGAATATTTATTACACCAGTATCTAATAACAAATATTGGCCTTTTATACCCATGAGTGTGCCTTCTACTAGAGGGTTTTTGTCAAAGTTAAAGGATGTGACTTTAGTCGGGTATACCTTTACGGGGTAATGGATGTCGATGGGCTCCTCATCCAGCCACTGCATTGCATCGTCTCCGTGCTCCTCTTTTAGTGCTTGCAGCTGTTCATCGCAGGCTTCTAAAAGTTGATCACGAATGGCTTTAAGATCTAAGGTTTCAACATCGTTTTTAAGCATCTTACGCCAGTTTGTTTTATCCGATACATGTTCGGCGATAATGACTTCTACTAATCCAGAGAGTTTGCGAGCACTCACTTTCATGATGGGTAGCGCTTGTATGGCACCCTGATCCATCCAGCGTGTTGGGATTTGAGTACCGCGAGTGATACCCACCTTAATACCCGATGAATTTGCTAAATAGACATAATGGGGTTTGAAGCAAAAGTCCTGTGCCCATTCAGGCTCCCGACAAGTGCCTTGATCAAAATGACAGGTTTCGGGTTTCATGATGCACATGTCACAGCTGGCGAGTTTTTTAAAACAAGGATAACAGTGGCCTTGGCTAAAACTCTTTTTGGTTTTGCGGCCGCAATGGCTGCAGAAAATCTGGCCAGTAAAATTGAGTCGAATGGAACGTCCAATAAGCGGATTTAGGGCAATGTTCTGGTCACCCATTGGCAGTTCGTAAGCAACGCTGGGGGTGTCGAAACTATCGCTATCACCCGCAAGAAGGTTGCGCATTTTCGCTAAAGTACCCGTAATAACGGTATTGTTGCTTGAGTGATTAGTATCTGTTGTTATATCTGCTGCTGTGTCTTCTGATATTTCTGGATTTGTCATTTTTTCTTTTATCATTCCTGCTTCTGCCATTCCTACTTTTACCATGTTAACAACGTCCACTCGGGTACTTGAATACGATCATAATCATTACGAATAAACTTACCGTCGCCGTTAGGGTCAACCAGATAATAAGGTTTGCCTATTTTAGGGATTACCTTAATACCATATACCTTGCCGTTTACCTGGTGTATTTGCATTTCTTTATCACCATCTTTCACAATGGTGACTTTGGGCTCAGGTTGAATGTCAGAGCGTTCATCATAAGGCTCTACTCTCGCGAATACAGAGAGGGGTATCAGTAATACAATCGCAATGAATAAGCGCATTAAGAACTCCATTGGCAGATATAAGGGGTTATAACTGAGGTTTCAAATGAGGTGTTAACTACAGTTTACTGTTATTCACTATATGCGACAAATGATAAGCATCATTTATTGCCCTTGTGTTGGAATTGCGATTATCCTGTTTAGTGTGGTCTTTGAAATCCGCTAATCGCTAATATAGTTGCGAAAATGGTAAGTTTTACTCGGTTGAGTCAAATATGTTGGATCAAATGAAAAAGCTAGAAAAAGTGAAAAATGTCCTATCTCGCGCAGCGTTAAAATTGCCACCTAAGCAGCTTGAAGTGATCGCAGGCAGCAAACCTTACGTCTGGGAAGGTCGAGCTTTAGATCCACAAATGCATGTCGTTGCCAAGGCTTATGCAGAGGAAAGCCCGTTACACTCGTTTCCTATTAGGCTTGCTCGAACTCAGTATGTTGAGAACTCCAAACTGTTGGACAGTCCCCGCCGGAAGTCCGTTAAGACAAAAAATAGAACGATCGAGTTATCGTCTGCGGCAGGCGTTCGATCGGTGGGTATTCGTATTTTTAACCCACCACAACTCACCAATGAACCTATTCCTGTTATGGTTTATTACCATGGTGGGGGCTGGTCGGTGGGAAGTTCGGATACCGTTGATGCCTTATGTTCAGGGTTTGCAGAAGACCTTAATCATATTGTGATATCAGTGGATTATCGATTAGCACCTGAGCATAAATATCCGGCAGCTGCAGATGATGCGGTGGATAGTTTCTTGTGGCTAAAAAACAATGCGTCCCATTATGGGGGTGATGAAAATAATGTGTATGTTGCTGGAGACAGCGCGGGGGCTAATTTAGCGGCAGTAGTGAGTCAGCAAACAGTAAAAAATGGATTACCTACTCCTAGTGCGCAAGTACTCATCTATCCCGCAACAGATTTGAGAAATTGTACATTATCCCATCACACGCAAGCTGAAGGTCTACCTTTATGTGGTAATACCATTAATTGGTTTGTTGGAATGTATATGGAGGGTGATACCCATAAAGAGGAAATTAAAGCATCTCCAGGGTTGGCAAAAGGGCAGTGGCTTAAAGATCTCCCTCCTGCGATTATTACCACCGCTGGTTTTGATGTGCTGCGAGATGAAGGGGAAGCATACGCAAAACATCTAAAATCGGCCGGTGTATCGGTGTGGTATCACGAATATAGTCATTTAATGCATGCTTATGTCACCATGACGGGCCATATTGCAGCGGCAGACGTTGCGATTAAGCACACCACTGAGCAGATAAGGACGTTGATAAAAAGGTAGTTGAGAGCTGCAGATAGCTTACTTATCTTCTGGCTTGTAAATACCGATAACGGTATACGTATGCTAGTCTTTTGTGGAATGTAGAAAGGTTTCTTAACTATTTATCCTTTTTGGCATAAAAACCTGACTCAATGTCCGCCTATTAACTCGTTGATTTTAAACAGAAATATTTTGATATGCTGTTGTGGTTAGAAAAATTTCGCTGAGAAGTCTCTTTGTGGTTAAAATAGGCGCCTTTAGTGATCGGCAAAGCAGTGATTAGGCAAACCTTACTAGGCAACACCATGACACGAGACATGCAGTACGCAGATGCGAGTATGGAAGCGATGTACCGAATATTTACGGTACCCGAAGCACCCAACTCAAAACTCGGTAGAATCGAACAACAGATATCAGAAAATCTGGTGGGTTTTCTCCAACAGCATGTGGTGGCTGTAGAAAAAGAGTTGCCGGAGTTAGAAAAGGACTTTGTTGATTCCGAAATTCCGGAAAAACCCATTTTTGTGTCTCAGCAAGCTAATTTTTTGTTAGATAAGTTGGTTGCTCAGTCTGTTCATACCTCATCTCCTAGTTTTGTTGGGCATATGACCTCTGCCCTTCCTTATTTTATGTTGCCGCTGTCAAAAATCATGATGGCACTCAATCAAAACTTGGTAAAAATTGAAACCTCTAAAGCGTTTACGCCGTTAGAGCGCCAGGTGTTGGGCATGATGCACCGGTTAGTCTATGAAAACGAGGGTGATTTTTATACTAAGTGGATGCATGAGGCTGGTCACTCATTAGGTTCATTTTGTTCTGGTGGCACCATCGCTAACCTAACGGCACTTTGGGTGGCGAGAAATAAATTATTAGCTCCCGATGGTGATTTTCGTGGGGTAAATTACTCCGGTATGTATGGTGCGTTAAAGCACTATGGGTATGATGGCGTAGCAGTGCTGGTAACGGAGCGAGGCCATTATTCGTTGGGTAAAGCGGCGGATGTATTAGGCTTTGGCCGAGAGAACCTCATTGCTATAAAAACGGATGAGAACAACAAAGCGGATATTGCCAATTTGCGGGAACAAGTAGCAGATCTAACCGCTAGAAATATTAAGGTTATGGCCATTATTGGTGTGGCGGGTACTTCTGAAACAGGCTCTGTTGATCCGTTAGATGAAATGGCGGATGTTGCTGAAGAAATTGGCTGTTATTATCACGTGGATGCTGCTTGGGGTGGCCCGACGTTATTCTCCAATACCTATAAACATATTCTAAAAGGCATTGACATAAACAGATGTATGTGCCGATGGGTGCGGGTTTGGTGTTGTTTAAAGAGCCAACCACTGTTTCAAGTATTGAGCATCATGCGGAATATATTATCCGTAAAGGTTCAAAGGATTTAGGTAGTTATACTTTGGAAGGTTCGCGCCCGGGAATGGCGATGTTGTTGCAGTCGGGGTTAAAAATCATCGGCCGTAGCGGTTATGAGATTTTGATTGATGAGGGTATCAATAAGGCTCGCTCTTTTGCGGATATGATTAATCGTGAAGAGGAGTTTGAGTTGGTGTCGGCTCCCGAGTTGAATATTCTGACGTATCGATTTGTGCCTGCTTATGTGCAAAAAGCATTGGCTGCGGCTTCTGAGGGTAAGCGGAATAAAATTTTGGATGTGTTAAATCGCCTGACTAAGCGTATTCAGAAAGCGCAGCGTGCTCATGGTAAGTCTTTTGTGTCACGTACTACGTTAACTCCGATGAAGTATGATCATTATCCTGCAGTGGTTTTTCGAGTGGTGTTGGCGAATCCGTTGACCAGTATGGATGTTTTGCGGGCGATTATTATGGAGCAGTTGGAAATTGCGGGTAGTAATTCTTGTAAGGTGTTTATGGCGGAGCTTGCTTGTTTGTGTGATATACCTGCGGAGTAATTGTTGCCTCCCACTTGGAGGGGCTCCGTGATAGCATGGGTTATCTTTTTTAGTTGGTTAGCGGGTCTCAGAGTTCGCACCGAATTTGATGCCTTATTTCAGAAACCGCAGCTAGTACATCCTTGTATGCTTTCTTCGGCGTCCTTGCCTCAGAGATTTCTGAAATAAGGCATCAAATTCGGCGCTAATTGTGAATTTCCAATATCTTTAGAGTAGCGAATAATTTTATTCCAGCATCATTGTTTTGTGCTGGTTTTTTAACCAGATTGGATTGTAAACATGTCAAACCCTTCAACAACCAAGCCTTTAGTGCTTGTGGATGGATCTTCTTACCTTTACCGCGCGTTTCACGCATTGCCGCCGTTGATTACTTCACAAGGCCAGCCAACGGGTGCGATTAAAGGTGTGCTTAATATGTTGAAGCGCCTGATGAAGGATTATCAATCAGATCAGGTTGCGGTGATCTTTGATGCGAAGGGTAAAACTTTTCGTGATGATATGTTTCCGGAATATAAAGCGAATCGCCCTCCTATGCCGGATGATTTGCGAAGTCAGATTAAGCCGTTGCATGAGTGTATTAAAGCTTTGGGTTTTCCCATGTTAATTATTGATGGGGTTGAGGCGGATGACGTGATTGGTACGTTGTGTGCGGAGGCGTCTGAGAAAGGGATTGATACCGTTGTGTCTACGGGTGATAAGGATATGGCACAGTTGGTGACGGAGCATGTCACGCTGGCAAATACTATGACGGATACGGTGATGGATCTGGCGGGTGTTAAGGATAAGTTTGGCGTTGAGCCGGATCAGATTATTGATTATCTAGCGTTGATGGGAGACAGCGTTGATAATATTCCGGGTGTGCCTAAGTGTGGTCCAAAAACGGCGGTTAAGTGGTTAACGTTATTTGGTTCTTTAAAAGGTGTGATGGAACATGCTGATGAAGTGAAAGGTAAGGTGGGTGAAAACTTACGCGGAAGCTTAGAACAGTTGCCGTTGTCTTATGAATTGGCCACAATTAAGTTGGATGTTGAGTTGGATGTAGGTATTGCTGACTTGGTGATGGAGCCTGCGGATAAACCGGCACTGTTAGCGTTGTATAAAGAGTTAGAGTTTAAAAGTTGGATAGCAGAGGTATCTTCTGCAGGTTCTGATGATGCGGAAGAAATGGAAGCTCCGGTTGCTGATATTGAAACCGATTATCAGGTTATTTATACCGAAGAAGAATTTGAGAAATGGTTGGAAGCATTGGCTGCTAGTGACGTGTTTGCGTTTGATACCGAAACTACCAGCTTAAATTACATGGAAGCCGAGTTAGTGGGGTTGTCGTTTTGTTGTGAAGAAGGCAAGGCGGCGTATGTTCCTGTTGACCATCGTTATCCTGGTGCACCAGAGCAGTTGTCACGAGATTGGGTGTTGGATAAATTAGCACCGTTATTGGCAGCGGAAACTCCCAAAAAAGTGGGTCAGAATTTAAAATACGATAAAAATGTGTTGGGTAATTACGATATTGACATTAATGGTGTAGCGTTTGACACCATGTTGGAATCTTATGTTTTTAATTCAACGGCTACTCGTCACGACATGGATAGTTTGGCGCTAAAGTATTTGGGCCATAAGACGATTCATTTTGAAGATATTGCGGGTAAAGGCAAAAAACAACTTACCTTTGATCAAGTTGATATTGAATTGGCAGGCCCTTATGCGGCTGAAGATGCGGATGTAACTTTGCGTTTGCATAATGTGCTTTGGGCCAAGTTAGAAAAAGAGCCAACGTTGATTTCTGTGTTTGAAGATATTGAAATACCGTTGATGCCGATTATCTCTCGCATCGAACGTACAGGGGCATTAATTGATGCTGATATGTTGCGTTGTCAAAGTCAATCTTTGGCGGTTCGTATGCAAGAAATTGAGGCAGAGGCACACGAATTGGCGGGTCAGCCGTTTAATTTGTCATCCCCAAAACAATTGGGTGAGATTCTGTATGAAAAGTTAGGTTTGCCGGTTATTAAGAAAACTCCGAAAGGGGCTCCGTCTACCGCAGAGCCGGTGTTGCAAGAGTTGGCGTTGGACTATCCGTTGCCAAAAATACTCATGGAATATCGCAGCATGAGTAAATTAAAATCCACTTATACCGATAAATTACCAGAACTAATTCACCGAAGAAGTGGTCGAATTCATACATCGTATCACCAAGCAGGTACAGCGACGGGACGATTCTCCTCTTCTGATCCAAATTTACAAAACATTCCGGTACGTTCTGAAGAAGGCAGAAAGATTCGCCAAGCGTTTATTGCAAAACCCGGTTGTAAACTAGTCGCAGCGGATTATTCTCAAATTGAATTACGTATCATGGCGCATCTATCCGGTGATGAAGGTATGGTGGCGGCATTTAATGATGGTTTGGATATTCATAAAGCCACGGCGGCAGAAGTAGTGGGTGTTGAAATTGATGAGGTGACCACTGAGCAACGTCGAAATGCTAAAGCGATTAACTTTGGTCTGATTTATGGCATGTCTGCTTTTGGTTTGGCAAAAAACCTGGGGATTTTACGGGGTGAAGCTCAGGAATATATTGATACGTATTTTGCACGTTATCCTGGTGTTCACGAATACATGGAGCGTATCCGAGGGAGCGCTGCGGATGATGGGTATGTTGAAACCTTATTTGGACGTCGATTATATTTAGCAGAAATTAATTCTACCAACGGTATGCGGCGACAAGCGGCAGAACGAACGGCTATCAATGCACCGATGCAAGGTACCGCTGCAGACATCATAAAACGTGCGATGATTTCTGTGGATCAATGGCTTACGGATGAAAAACTTGAATCTCGTGTAATTATGCAGGTGCACGATGAATTGGTATTGGAAGTGCCAGAGAATGAAATTGATGTTGTTGTTGACGGATTAAAGCAACGTATGAGCGCAGCAGCAGATCTATCTATTCCCTTGGTTGTGGATGTAGGTATTGGTGATAACTGGGATGAGGCACATTAGTCATGATAGAAAAAGATGAATCGTTGAATGTTTTTGATGAACCATTAGCACCTTGTAGTGAAGAGCCGTTGACCGGTTTTTTTCGAGATGGTTGTTGTAATACCAATGAGCAGGATGTTGGTTCTCATACGGTTTGCATTGCAATTACCAAAGAGTTTTTGGAATATTCTCGATTTCGAGGAAACGACCTTTCAACACCAATGCCAGAGCATGGTTTTTCGGGTTTAACAGAAGGTGATCGATGGTGTTTGTGTGCCGCACGCTGGCAAGAGGCTTATGACCAAGATATGGCGCCTAGAGTGCATTTAACACGAACCCATAAAAAGGCGCTGGAAATTATTCCATTGTCACTGCTGCGCCAATTTGCTGCCGATTTAAACTAATAGGGGTAACGGATTATGAGCAAAACAACAACATCAATAACACCATCAATATCATCACCCAAAAAACCGATCACTTTGGATGACTTGTGTTTTGATAATCGTTTTGTTCGTGAGTTACCTGGCGACCCAGAAACAAAGAATTTTTGTCGCCAAGTGGAAGGAGCGTATTATTCGTTAGTGAAACCAGCTGCAACAGTAAAACCTTCTTTGGTTGCTTACTCTTGCGATGTAGCTGGTCTGCTTGATTTGTCTGATGAGAGCTGTAAGTCACCACAGTTTGTCCGCGTTTTTTCAGGCAACGAATTGCTACCTAAGATGCAGCCATTTTCTATGTGTTATGGCGGTCATCAATTTGGAAATTGGGCGGGGCAACTTGGAGATGGGCGGGCGATTATGGTATTTGCAATTAAAAGGCGCGGGTATTACTCCCTACTCCCGAAATGCAGATGGTTTAGCGGTATTACGTTCCTCGGTACGTGAGTTTTTATGCAGTGAGGCGATGCACTATCTAGGCGTACCAACCACTCGAGCGTTAAGTTTAACGTTAACCGGTGATACCGTTGTGCGAGATATGTTTTACGACGGTAATGCAAAACCAGAGCTGGGTGCTGTTGTGTGTCGTGTGGCGCCGAGTTTTACGCGGTTTGGTAATTTTCAGTTACCTGCCTCTCGTGGTGATATCGATCTGCTTAAAAAACTGGTGGCTTATACGATCACCACGGATTTCTCACACGATTTTCCAGATCAGGATTCTTTAGATCAGGGCTCAGTAGATATAGCTGAGCCAACAAAAGAAAACATTTTGCAGTGGTATAACAAGGTGAGCGAACGTACCTTGGATATGGTGTTGCATTGGATGCGTGTCGGGTTTGTTCACGGTGTGATGAACACGGACAATATGTCGATACTAGGATTAACGATTGATTACGGCCCCTATGGCTGGTTAGAAGATTATGATCCCACTTGGACGCCAAATACCACAGATGCAAGCAATCGACGTTATCGTTTTGAGCATCAACCCCAGATAGCCCATTGGAATTTATTGCAGCTTGCTAATGCTATCCTCCCTCTTGTTGGCGATGAAGATAGTGATAGTAATGAAGGTCGAAAGGCGTTAGAAGCGACGTTAAATCAATTTGCTGAGAATTATCAGACACGGCATTTGGCTATGCAGTTAGAAAAACTGGGTTTAAAACCCTTGTCAGCGAAGCAGACACTTTCAGAACAAGGGCATTCAGATGATGCTGTTCTGGTAACGGATTTGTTAACATTATTGCAATCAGTTGAAACAGATATGACGTTGTTTTACAGGTGTTTAGCTGAGGTTGATGTTTCATCGTCAACCGTCTTAACATCTAAAGAATATGTGTCGCTTTTGACTGATGCTTATTATCAACCGGATCAGTTAACGGAAGAGTATACATTGCAGTTACACCAGTGGGTGGAGCGTTATGTCATACGTAGTGAATCAGAGGGGGTGGCACAGACTCAACGTAAACACATCATGAATGCTGTTAATCCGTTATATGTATTACGTAATTACCTTTCTCAGGTAGCGATTGATAAAGCGGAGAACGGTGATTTTTCGGGTGTGGAAGAATTGATGGAAGTGCTAAAAAACCCATATATAGAGCAAGAAGGGAAAAAGCATTTAGCGGAGAAACGACCGGAGTGGGCTCGGCATCGGGCTGGATGTTCGATGTTATCCTGTAGTTCTTAGCAAGAAGGTGAGTGCTGGCTATGTAAGCCGTTGATTTTATAGTGGAGGATCAATTCTAAATTTATTTCAAATTTTTATGAACTAATGGCAAACATACCCCTCTAATACTTTGAAGCTAAGGTATACGTTCCCAGATAGGCTGAATAGCGAGTGATTCAGCCGCAATCCACTACCCTTTCTCAAAGGGTAGTATCCAGCCGGTAGTTCTCCCCAAGTCTACCGGCTTTTTTTTGCCTAAAATTTAGTTCTGCTGTGAATATCTTATGCTTTTAAAACTCCGCCGATTGAGCATTTTTGTGATTAACGGATGTTTTTTTGATTGATGCAGCATGGGTTAGAAAAGCAAGAATCGCTGCTGGTTTTGCCGGTTTGTGTAATAGAAAGTCTTTTTCGTTAAGCCCATGGCGTTTAAAATCGACGCTTCTGTCTGCCGTAACCATTAAGGCAGGGAGAAATGGCATTGTGCAGAATTCACGTATATCACGAATAGCGTGGATACCGGTTTGGTTGTACTGCAGTTGAAAGTCGCTAATAATAGCGTCAGGACGAAGTACTGAGTTGTTTAGCTGTTGTATTACGTTTGTGCTTGATTCTGCAGATAGAACAACACATTCCCATTGTTGCAATAGTTCGGTCATGTTTTCCCGAATGGCTTGATCATCATCGATAACCAAGACACAAAGCCCCTGGATAGAGGGTTTATGTTTAGAACTGGATTGCATCGTGCTGAAATCAGGGGTTATAGGGTTGGATGAATTAGCTTTTTTCCCGATAGGTATGAACAGCGAGAAATGAGTGCCCTTTGAGGACGAACTGAACTGGAGGTCTAAGCCTAGTATCGAAACTAAGCGCTGGACTAAAGCTAAGCCTAAACCGAGACCGTTGGAATTGTGGTTAGGGTTTTCTAAAGGGTAATTTTCATCAAATATAGAGTTTTGTTTATTATTCGGTATTCCGATTCCTGTATCGGATACTTGAATTTTGATGTTGTCATTTTGTCTATGGGTTGAGACAGAAACTTCTCCAGATTCGGTAAAACAGATAGCATTGCTGACAAGGTTATTTAATATCATGCCGTACAGTTCTGGATCGGAGTACGTATATTCATCGGTTTCTTCAATCGTAAAACGTAAGTTTTTTTCTTGGGCATTGGCTTGAAACGTACTCAAAATTTGTTGGTGCACGCCTGACAATGGGAAATTCAACATTTCACTTTGCATTTCTCGTGAATCAAATCGAGAAATATAGGATAAATTATTAAACATACCCTCTAAAGCAGCAACGGATTTATTGATTGTTGATAATGAACGATGCCCCTTGTCGTTATCAATAAAGTGTCCTAAGTTACTGGCACAGAGAGAGATGGTGTGTAATGGCTGTCTTAAGTTATGACCTGCCGCGGCAATAAATCGAGATTTTCCGATGCTGATTTTCTCAGCCATCTCCTTTTTTTCTGTTAATGCCTGTATAAGGTCAAGGTTTTCTAGTCTCGCCTGAATAGCGTCTTTAAAACGTTGATTCATACCTTTAACAAAATTAAAAACGATAATATTAAAAATAAATAGTATGGGGAGTATGGTGAGATGAAACCAGTCAGCCTCTGCAAGTAGCCGAATGCAAACGACGCTGCCACTACCAAGGGCCAATGCAATGTAACTGGGCAAATGAATAGATAAAAAACTAGCAGATGCTAAAATCATACAAAAAAGAAAGGTAGCCATTTGTATTTGGTAAAATAGGCCGTAGTTTTGAGCATCATAAAATAATAAAAAAAACACTCCGAATAGAAAACCATAGGCAGCGGTTAGGGCAACTTCGAGTCGAGCCCAGTAGGCAGGGTTAAGCGATGTCTCTTCGTTTTTAATGCTATGTTCATGGCGAGAATATACAAAAAAATTGATCATCCGAAATAGTGCTAATAAGGCAAAGGTGCTTAGCCATAATAAAACCGCTACTTGTTCGTTAGGGTTTACCATATACCAGACTAAGAAAGCCATGATACTCGCACCGGAAAAGGTTAAACCAGTGGTTAGAGGCACATTAGAATAGAGCTCACGTATTTGTTCTTGGAATACCTCTAATGCTTGGGCATTGGCTTTATCATTCGTATTATCGATTTTTGGTTTGCTCACGTACGATAACCTCCTGTAACTCAAGCGTTAGATTATTCCGGATCATTATTCTTTAATTTGTAACCAGCGAGCAATAACTTGGTGTGCCTCATCGACCCCATCTCTTTTTAGCGAAGAAAACAACTGGGCAGTAATATGTTCCCCTATTTGAGCGACCTCCTCTTGTACATTGAGTAATACATTTTTGGCTGGGCCACTTTTGAGCTTGTCTGATTTGCTTAGTAAAATATGTACTGGCATGCCGAAGTGAGTGGACCACTCCAGCATCATGAGATCAAACTCTCGTAAAGGGTGACGTACATCCATAACAAGAATAAGTCCCGCCAAACACTCACGGCGCTCAATATACTCACTCATATTGGCTTGCCATTCAATTTTCATGGCCTCAGGCACCTGTGCGTAACCGTAACCAGGTAGGTCGACCAGCCTAAGTTGCTCATTAATGCCAAAGAAATTAATTAACTGAGTTCGCCCTGGCGTTTTACTGGTACGTGCCAGCTTCCTCAGGTTACTAATGGTATTGATGGAACTGGACTTACCCGAGTTAGAGCGGCCTGCAAAGGCAACTTCTAAGCCTTCGTTTGGGGGGCATTGTGCGAGCTTTTGCGCACTTTTGAGAAATTCAGCCTGTTGCAATAGCGATGCAACGGCATTATCCCGTACGGGCTTGTCCACTTCTGGCTCTTTACGTGTATAGGGGTAAGGGGTATTAGGTTCCCGCTTGTTTTTTTTGGAGTTTGCTCGTTGTTTTTTCTGATGAGGACTGGCCATTAACTTATGCTCAAAAATTGGAAATCAGGGGCTATTTTAAAGGGGTTTTACGTTTTGCGATAGTTTACCTTAATACAGCGGGTGCATGGAGTTTCCAAGTATCGAAGGTATAGGTTATAATTCGCTAGTTTGATGGAGAATACCGATGTTTTTACGAGGTATCTCATTGATTTTATAATAAAATGCCATATGAGAGAGGCCTGTACACAGAGGCCATGACAGAGAGATTAAGGGTAATAATATGAAGAAATTAGTTATCGCATCTGCTATTGCAGTGTTAGGTTTCGCTGCTTCCGTTCAAGCTGAAGCTCCTGCTAAGTACAATGCGACTTGCATGGCGTGTCATGGATTTGGTGCTGCAGGTGCTCCAATTACGGGTAACAAAGAAGCATGGGCATCTCGTGTTGCTCAGGGTATGGATGTTCTAGTAGCAAGTGCTAAAGCCGGTAAAGGTGCAATGCCTCCGATGGGGTTATGCGCAGATTGTTCTGACGATGAGCTAAAAGAATTGATTACATTTATGTCTACAGCTAAGTAATTGCTTTTAAAAACATTACAGTAAGTTGTACAGGAGGCGTTGGATCTGATCTATAGCAATAATGCATAGACGGAAACAACGCTTCTTATATTTAGCCATGCTGGTTGAGATATACCCCCTATACAGAAATAAATACGCTTTAGAGCAAAACTGGACGTTAAGATGAACCAAGTAACAAAGACGGCTGGTATTGCAGAAGCCGCTGGTGATGCGGAAGCTGGAAAGGCTAAAGCGGCGGTATGTGGCGGTTGTCATGGGGCAGATGGGAATAGCATGATTCCTAGCTTTCCAAAATTGGCAGGCCAGAATGAGCGGTACTTTATTAAGCAAATAAATGATATTAAAAGCGGTGCTCGTAACGTTGTTGCGATGACGGCTATCGTTGGTGGTTTAAGCGATCAAGATATTGCTGATTTAGGCGCATATTTTGGCTCTCAGACCATTAAAGTGGGCATGGTTAAGACTGATTTGTTAGAGCTCGGTCAAAAAATATACCGAGGCGGTAACGTTGATACCGGAGTGACTGCGTGTGCTGCATGTCATGGTGCAACGGGTGAAGGGATGCCTGCAGCAGGTTATCCAGCTCTTGGTGGTCAGCATACTGCCTACGTAGAAGCACAGTTAAAAGCCTTCCGTGCAGCAGGACGTGCTGATGAATCAGGTGTTCGCCGTACTAACGATGGTGACTCTATGATGATGCAAAGTGTTGCAGGGCGACTAAGTGATCGCGAGTTAAAAGCGGTTGCGAGCTATATCAACGGCCTTAAGTAGAGCGACTGAAGAATATAGATCAAAAAGGGGTGGCGTGAGCTGCCCCTTTTTATTATCTGCGAAACGGTTTGTAGCATATTCTACGGAATATTTAGGGAACATCAGCGCTGTACTAGACTCTAACGCTAAGCTAAGAAAAACAACTAATATACGTAACGATTGGGAAATATAATAAATGAAACAAGTACAAAAACAGCTGTTTACCTTGATTGTGGGTTTATTCGCCGGGTTATTGGTGTTGACTGCACAGGCTGAAACGTTTCGTGAGGGAGTTGATTATACGGAATTAAAGCAACCTATTCAGACTGCTGACCCTAGTTCAATTGAGGTTCGAGAGTTTTTTTGGTTTGGCTGCCCCCACTGCTATAAATTGGAGCCATTTGTTCATAATTTCTCCCAAAACTTACCTGAAGGAGTGACTTTTTTACAAACACCTGCGCCTTTAAACAAGAGTTGGATGAACCATGCTCATGCGTTTTATGTGATGGAGCTGTTAGGCAAGACCAAAGAAATAGCACCTGCATTGTTTAATCAGCTACATGTGGCGAAAAATAAGCTATTTAGCCAAGAAGAACTCGCTGGTTTTTTTAAGAGCTATGATGTATCTGAATCGGATTTTAATAAGCTTTTCCAATCCTTCCCAGTTCGCACAAAGGTACGCCAGGCGGAGGCCTTTGCAAAAGCAGCGCGGTTGAGTGGGGTACCTGCTATTGTTGTTAATGGAAAATATGTTGTCGGAACGAAGATGGCAAAAGGCTTTCCTCGTATGATGCAGATTGTTAACTTTTTGATTGAGAAAGAAAGGGTCACGATGCAGGCTGCGTTATAAAGAGTATACGAAGTTAATCATTATCGATGAGCCCTTCTGTGAGGGAGGCACTGGTCATCGAATGAAAGTTTGATAAACTCTAAAGGCTGGGTGTGAAAATCCGGCTTTTTTCATGTTTGGCTTTTATCTATCACAACGCGTGTTGGCTGAAAGCTACTAGGTTTATCCGTTAGGAGCGTAAGGTTGTCATTTCAGATCAATCATGAGGTGTTAGAGCAAGGTGATCAGTGTTTTTCTCGTAAATACGGGAAAGATGTGCCTGAGACTCTAAAGCTGCTTTCTTACAATATACAAGCGGCAATTGGTACAAGCTCTTACCACCACTATGTCACTCGCAGCTGGCGTCATCTGCTCCCTGACTGGCGTGGTGTTCAGCGACTAGATGATATTGCAAAAGTGCTAGTGGATTATGACTTGGTAGCACTACAAGAAGTGGACGGTGGCAGTCTGCGTAGTAGCTTTGTTAATCAGGTATCGTATTTGGCGGATGTTGCGGGTTTTGATTATTGGTATCAACAACTGAATCGAGACTTTGGTCGATTCGGGAAGTTCTCAAATGGCATCTTATCGCGTTTTGTACCTTATGAGTTACAAGACCATAAGTTACCAGGCTTAAAAGGTCGTGGGGCTATTGTTGCTAAGTACGGGCACCCTGATAACCCGTTGGTATTGATAGGGTTGCATTTAGCGTTAAGTGAAAAGGCGCGTTTTCGTCAATTGGACTATATTCGTGAATTAATTCAGGGTCATGAGCACGTTATTGTTATGGGGGATATGAATTGTCGAGGTGATCAGATTATTGATACTCCTTTGCGAGATACCCACCTTATTCAGGTTAATGGAGAGCATCACACTTTTCCAAGCTGGAAGCCCGATAGAAGTATTGATCACATTATGGTGAGCCCAAGTCTAAAGATAAATAAAATTAATGTGTTAGATCATACTCACTCTGACCACCGTCCAATAGCGATGGAAATCTGCTTGCCTAACTGTATTAGAGAGTCATTCTACGAGTAGATAGTTCCTTGCATATGTATAGTGCATTGTTTCTAAATGTTTTTTTTGTGGCCTTGCATAAACTTTCTAACTACTGATTCTTGAGTTTGTCGCTTTAAGAGTAAATTTGTCTATCGTTGGCTTAAGCACTACCTATACTGATAGTTACTCTATACTAATAGTTACCTTGTTCTTAAGTGATTACTCGACCCTCGTGCTTTGGCTTTCTGTGTTCCTGAGTGAGGTTATTTTTACGTTTAAAGAGCTTTATAAAACACTATGGCGGAAGCTGACCCTCAAAGTTGGAAAGAAAAATACCTGCAGTCTTTGGAAAGGTTTGAAGTGCAAGAGAAGCAGGCGTCGAAGCGTTTAGATCTTTTGCGTAAGGGTTTTGTGCGTGTAAGTTTGGCAGCAGATGGTCTGGATGAGCCATTAGATGATATTTTAGCTGAGCTACGTAATGCATTACGTGAAACCGATGATGTTTTGACATTGGAACCAATGATTGCTCGTTTGGAAAGTTGTGTTATTGCTTTGGATGATCATCGAAAAGATGATTTTGGGGTAGCTAACGAGATGATTGATAGTGCGCTGGCAGTAGCATTAGACGTTAAATTGCCCCGTAAAGACAAATCGGCTATAAAATCGTTTCGTAAGCAGCTGCCGGATATGTTGCAAGGTACGAGTGTTAATATTGATTTGTGGAAAGGTTATCTTGATGTTCAACAACCGGTTTTCGACTATCTCGTAGAGCTGGAAAAGGGAGAGTTGGCGAAAAAACCTGGAGGTTTGTTTCAGCGGTTATTTTCTAGCGCAACAGAGGACGCAAAAGAGAACGAAATAGAGGGCGATAACGAAGACGCTCTTGAGGAAAAATCAGATACGTCATCTATATATACGTCACCTGCAGTTGCGGATGATGTTGAACCGGTTGGTGTGTCGGAGAGCATAGAGCAACCTGTTAGTACGACAGAGGGGGAAACGACGGGGTTTAATAAAGACAGTGACCCTGTAAACGTGGCACCAGAGGGCGTCGTAGAATCTTTACCCGTAATAGTGGGTGATGAGTCGGATGAATTCAGAAAAGACGCAGATCATCTGAAAGAAGAATTAAAGTCTCGCACTGTTCAGGTTTTTTGTGGCTTAGTGGATCAAATTGAAACACCGAATGAATTTGATGACAGAAAATATAATTTAGTACTTCGATTGCAAAATGATTTCGATTGGGGCTTTTTGCCAGAGCTATTGACAGAAACAATGGAGTTGGTTGCTTCCACTAAAAAAGTTGCTCAGTTAGAGTTTGAAGGTTTTCTTGTAACGTTACATGATCGATTGCAAGATATTCAAGACTTTTTGCAAGTTGCACGAGCAGGCGAAGAAAAAGCACAACTTAATCAGACAAAGTTAGACCAAGAAGTTCGTATGGGCCTCAAGGAGATTAAAGCCAGCGTTGATGATGCGTTAGACATTGGTGTATTAAAAGAAGATATAACATTGATGGTCAATCAAATTGTTAATGTGATTGATACATTTCATGTAGATGAAAGGAGTCGACGAGATGAAGTTTACGATCGTATCGAGATGTTAGGTGCGAAGATGGTCGAAATGGAATCTGAAGCGACGGAATTACGTAATAACCTGGAAGCTCAACGATTGCAGGCGATGCGAGATCCTTTAACGGAATTACCTAACCGCCAGGCTTATGATGAACAAGTAGAAAAAGAGTTTTCCCGCTGGAAAAGGCATGACCGCCCCCTTAGTATGGCAATTGTTGATATTGATTTTTTTAAGAAAATTAATGATACGCTGGGGCACTTACGTGGAGATAAAGTATTAAAGCTGGTCGCTCGCGAGGTACAAATGAATATTCGTAGCGAGGATTTTGTTGCCCGTTATGGTGGTGAAGAGTTTGTGATACTTATGCCTGATACGGATGAAAATGCGGCATGTTTAGCGATAGAAAAAGTGCGGGCAGCGATTGAGTGCTGTCCTTTTAATTTTGCGGGAGAGAGGGTTTCAATTACGGCGAGTTTTGGGGTGTCAGCTATGAGAACTGACGATACAGTGATTTCTTGTTTTGATCGTGTTGATAAAGCATTGTACAAAGCAAAAGATAATGGCAGAAACCGGGTGGAACGAGGGTAGCTGATTTTAAAATATCTACGATTGGATATGATGTTTGAGTCGTTCGAGTAATAGCGCTTCATTGATGGGTTTGGTAATTAATTCATCAACCCCAGAATCCAATATTTCATTTTTTTCCTTAATAGTTGCATGAGCGGTGAGTGCAAAAATAGGGGCATGTTGGTATTTTTCAGTAGCCCTTAGTTTTATTGTGGCTTCTTTGCCGTTCATGCCTGGCAGTGATATGTCCAGTAAAATTGCGTCATAGGTATTGGATGCTGCGAGTTGTAATCCTACCACTGCGTTAAATGCGGAAGCAGTGGTATAACCTTCATCTTCAAGCATCCAGATGACTAACTTCATGTTGTCAGGGTTGTCTTCAATTACAAGAATGCTGCCTTTGCTGTGGTTTGACATATTTTATGATCTCTTTTTATCTATGATACAGGATTTAGGCCTGGGCGTATTGAGAGGCGTTGCCTAACCAGCGGTGAACTAACGGTGTGATAAGTGATGGCTCTTGTTGAATAATATATTTAGCGAGTTTTTTTGCCTCATATACTAATGACTGATCACGCATAAGATCTGCAATTCGAAAGGTAATATCCCCTGTTTGGCGGGTGCCTAAAACCTCTCCTGGTCCGCGAATTTCTAAGTCTTTTTCTGCAATTTTAAAACCATCGGTAGTTTCACGCATGATTTCTAGTCGTTGCTTGCTGTGCTCTGATAAGGGGGCTTGGTAGAGCAATAAACAGAAGCTTTCAATAGATCCCCTGCCGACACGCCCACGTAGTTGATGAAGTTGTGCAAGACCTAAACGTTCAGGGTTCTCAATGATCATCACACTAGCATTCGGTACATTAACGCCAACTTCAATAACGGTTGTTGCTACTAATAATTGAATTTCACCTTGCTTGAAGGCATCCATTATACTGACTTTTTCTTTGGATTTTAAGCGACCATGAATAAGACCTATGCGAATATTGGGTAATATAAGACTAAGCTGTTCGGCGGTTTTTTCTGCAGCTTGGCATTGTAATACTTCAGATTCTTCGATTAGTGTGCATACCCAATACACTTGTTTGCCCTCAGTACAGGCATTTAGTACTCGCTGTATTACTGCGTCTCGTCGATTGTTTGCTACAACAACGGTTTTTACCGGTGTACGGCCCGGTGGTAGTTCGTCAATAACTGACGTGTCTAAATCTGCATAAGCACTCATTGCTAATGTTCGAGGGATGGGGGTGGCGGTCATGATAAGTTGATGTACCACATAGCTATCATCACTTTTTTGAGTGAGTGATAAACGTTGGTGGACACCAAAGCGGTGTTGTTCATCAATGATGGCGAGGCCGAGTTTTTGGTAATGAACATCACCTTGAAATAATGCGTGAGTACCAATGATGAGTTGGCACTCACCAGACTCTAGCTCAGATAACTGTTGCGATCGTTTTTTCCCTTTTAGTTTTCCCGATAACCAGCCGACAGAAATGTTCAGCGGCGTGAACCAGTCAGTGAATGTCTGTAAGTGTTGTTCAGCTAATATTTCCGTTGGAGCCATGAGTGCGACCTGAAAGCCTTGTTCAATAACCTGCAATGCTGCTGATGCCGCCACTAGCGTTTTACCGCAACCAACGTCACCTTGTACTAATCGTAACATTGGGCTGTTTTGTATGAGATCGCTGGTGATTTCTTGGCACACTTTTTTTTGTGCGTTAGTGGGAGAGAATGGCAGTTGCTGTAAGAATTGCGGAGTGAGCGTTGAGCTTTCGGGGAATGATGGTGCTGTTTGCATTTTCATTTCCTGGCGGCGTTGTAATAAACTTAGGTGGTGAGCCAGCAGCTCCTCAAGTGATAAACGTTGTTGATGACGATGGGTGCCCTCCTCTAAGCTTTTGGTGTTAACTCCGGGTGGTGGATTGTGAATGAAATTTAAGGCGTCTTTTAAAGAGGGCCATTGATTATCGATGGCGGGCAATAATTCGCTAATGGTATTCCCGTCATTTAATCGATCTAAGGATTGTTGAGCAAGTTTACGTAATAGGTGCTGTGATACACCGTCTGTACTTGGGTATGTTGCTGTTAGATGCTCATCAACGGGGGTATTATTGTCGGTTAATATTTTGTACTCGGGGTGTACCATCTCGCGACCGCTGCTATTAAACCGTACTTCACCGAAGCAACGAACGGTTGCACCTTGTTCCAAGGCGTTTTTTTGTGCGGCAGAAAAATGAAAAAAACGTAATTGTATCGCACCAGAGCTATCGGCAAGTCGGCATACCAGCATGCGGCGTTTGCCAAAAATAACATCACACAGTTCAACATTGCCTTGGATGAGCACTTCTTCACTCATACGAGTACTGCCGATAGGGTGGATGCGTGTTCGGTCTTGATAGCGTGCGGGTAAATGAAATAATACGTCTTGTATTGAAAGTAGACCGAGCTTTTCAAGTTTTGTGGCGACCGCCGCCCCTACCCCTTTTAATTGTGTGATGGGGGTTTGGGATAGATGGTTGGGGTTGTAGCCTTCGTCTGCAGGTGTGTTTATTGGTGTGTTTTTTGACATGATAAGGAATTAACGTGATGCTCCTGGTATGGCGCAACTATTAATGGATGTAGCCAAAGCGTCAATGGCCTGAGTGCGGGGAAAACGCTTTCGCCATACAAGTGAGACTCGGCGAAAGGGTGTTTTACCTGCAAAAGGACGCTCCACCAAGGTATCACTATCATAAATTGAATTATCACTGGCAGAGCCAGGCAGTATGGTAAGGCCAAGACCCGAGGCAACCATATGCCGTAATGTCTCAAGTGATGTGCCAAGGGGGATGTCGGTGGCATCAAACGCTTTATTGATACTGGGGCAAGCGTGTAATACTTGGTCACGAAAACAATGTCCGTCACCGAGTAATAAAACCTTTTCTTTTTCTAATTGCCGCTTTGTGATGGACTTTTTTTCTGCTAAAGGGTGTTTGGCGGGAATTAATATACGAAAGGGTTCATCGTATAAATCAAGCACTTCGGTATTTGGTTCGTTAAAAGGCAAAGAAATAACGATAACGTCGATCTCGCCGTGGCGGAGCTTTTGTCGCAATACCGATGTATAGTTTTCTTCCAAAATCAGCGGCATGTTGGGTGCGCTGTCTTTGATGTGGCGGATAATATGGGGGAATAGATAAGGGCCAATAGTGAAGATTGCGCCAACCCGTAAGGGGGTGTTGAGTTGCCCTTTGCCTTCATCGGCAATGGTTTTAATAACATCGGCTTCCTCTAGAACTTTTCGTGCTTGGGCGATGATTTTTTCACCTAATGGTGTGACTTGAACTTCAGTTCGGCTGCGTTCAAAAATAACAAGATCTAGCTCTTCTTCCAGCTTTTTTATGGCGACACTTAGTGTTGGTTGGCTTACATAGCAGCGCTCAGCTGCTTTTCGAAAGTGCTTCTCGTGAGCCAGGGTGATGATATAGCGAAGTTCTGTGAGTGTCATAAGGGACCGTAATCAAATATTATAGAGGGGTGTGCTGAACTGTAGTCAAAAATTTATCATGATTTAGGGGGGAATCCTAGAATGAAGAAAAATATCTTAATTGTTGGGTGTGGTGATGTGGGGCGAGAAGCGGGTCGTCGTTTACAGCAGCTAGGATGTGCCGTGTATGGCATTAAAAGAACTGCGAGCGATGATATACCGTTTCCTTGTGTGTATGGCGATGTAAGTGACGTAGAAAGTCTCAGAGCGTGTTTTGCGCAGTTACCCGACGTTATACATTATTTGGTTTATACCGTGGCGCCTGCGGAACGTACAGAAAGTGCTTATCAGGCAGCATACCCTGAAGGCGTAAAAAACTGCCTGGCATGTATTGATATGCCAATATTGCAGGGTTTTTTGTTGGTTACCAGTACTGCGGTGTATCACCAGCAACAAGGCCAGTGGGTTGATGAATCAACAGAAACAGCACCGACGAGCTTTTCTGGGCAAAAATTACTAGCGGCAGAGGGCATATTAAGTAATTCTTCCGTAAAGGCGGTTGCTGTTCGATTGGGCGGAATTTACGGGCCGGGTCGGGAACGGCTAATTAATAAAGTAAAAAATGGGTGTGAAATAAATCGTGACATACCTGTGTATACAAATCGAATTCATCGAGATGATTGTGCAGGAATATTGAGCTATTTAATTCAAATGATTGACTCCGGGCGAGAGGTAGATAACTGCTATGTGGGTGTTGATAGTCACCCGGTATCGGAATGGGATGTGTTGAGTTGTATCGCTGACTTACTCAATATTAACGGGCCTGTTCATAATGAAGGTATGCAGGTGCATCATCAAAATAAACGTTGTCGTAATGATCGTATTCGCTCGCTGGGGTATGAATTCTTGTTTGAACATTATGAGGATGGCTACAAGCAGTTAATAAAAAATGGTTAGGCAGGTGTAGTTCTTTGCGAGTGATTGAACAAGGAAAAATTCCCTAAATGGGTGAGAACCATGTCTCATCCATCGTCATAGACGCGGGCTCGCTGTGACTGAGCGCAAGTTCTGAGGCAGAGCTGACAGACGTTGATACTAAGGTTTGGTACGGTGAGGCATGTTTAAAGCAGATACGACAATTCTGCTTGAATTTTCGTACTAATTTATTTGAGGGGAGAGTTATGAGGTCACTGTCATCGATTTTTTATCGAAGTGTATTTTTAATGGTTACTGGGGTTTGTGCATTATTGCCGCTGCAGCTTAATGCATCATCAACCCTAATTGAAAATAGTGTCTTTACCTCTCAGTTACTGGATGCAGAGCCTGTTGATTATTTAAACTCGGCTTATTTGAGTGATGGAAAAATATATATCTACTTAAAATGGCAAGATTTGGATAAGCGATTATATGATGTTGAGAACTTTATTTATGATGGGAATAATCGTTTGGTAGGCCATTCAAAATACGGCTTTAAGCCATCAGATTCGAACTGGCGTTCTTGGACTAAGTATAATTTTCGTTCAAATGTTGATTATCCTGGCAACTGGCGTTTTGTTGTAAAGCTAGATGGCGAGAAGATTTTGGAAAAAACACTGTACGTTGGTGATTAGAGGAAGTTTGTGTAGGTTTGCGTTGATGCAGGCATAAAAAAACCGACCAGGTTATAGGTCGGTTTTTTTATGCCTGGAGCGTAACTATCCTTATAAACTATTAATAGGAATAGTTTGCAGCGTCACCTGAAAGTTCCATAACGGCATCCATTTCCACTTCGGCTCCCTTGGGCAGAGAAGCTACACCAATAGCCGCGCGTGCTGGATAGGGCTTTTCAAAGTAACGAGCCATTACTTCGTTAACTAATGCAAAGTTGTTAAGATCTATCAAAAATATGTTCAACTTGGCAATATCTTGTAAGGATCCGCCGGCCGCTTCCGCTACTGCTTGTAAATTATCAAATACACGGGTGATTTGAACATCCATATCCCCTTCTGCTAACACCATTGTTTCGGGTACCAGAGGAATTTGTCCTGACATATATACTGTGTTGTTGCATTTTACCGCTTGTGAATAGGTACCAATCGCTTGTGGTGCTTTATCCGTTTGGATTATTTCACGGCTCATGTGTTTTGTTCCTTAACTAGTTTCGTGTGCGTGTGATTTTGGTAACTGATTTGGCTTTGCGTATTTTGCGGATGGTGCTAGCAAGGTGTACCCTATCTCTTACGGCGATCTGTAGCGTGACTACACTCAGGTGGGCGTCTTTTTCATCAAGGCTGATATTTTCAATGTTGGCGTCGGCTTGAGAGAGTATGGAAGCAAGCATCGCCAATACGCCACGCTCATTTTCAATATTTACGCGTAGCTCTACAGGGTATTCACCGGAAACTTCTGTGGCCCATTGAACGGAGACACACTTTTCGGGGTTGGATTTTGTTTCTGCTGCAATGTTATTGCAGTCATCTCGATGAACCACCATGCCTCGCCCAGCACTTAGGCGGCCAATGACAGAGTCCCCTGGGATGGGGCGACAGCATTTTGCAAAGTTTATGACCATGCCTTCAGTGCCACGTAACACTAAGGGTGAGGAATCATCTTGGTCCTCTGGTGTTTCATCTGTTTGTTTGGGCTGAAGGCGTCGAGCTGCAATTTGTGCCATCAATGTTCCTAACCCAATATCTTCTAATAAGTCATCGAATTCGGTGAAGCCAGACTCTTCTATGGTGCGTTTTAAAGACTCCGGGTCAATAGCATCAAGGGTGAGGTCTAGTGTGGCTAACGCTTTTTCAAGTAAACGTTGCCCAAGAGCGACAGACTCTGAGCGGCGCTGATTCTTTAAGAAATGTCGGATGTTGCTGCGTGCTTTTGCGGTTGTTACAAAGCTAAGCCAGGCAGGGTTTGGAGATGCACCAGGTGCTGTGATAATTCGAATGGTTTGCCCGCTCAGTATGGGGGTGCTTAGTGGAACCAATCGATGGTCGATACGTGCCGCGACACAGCTTTTTCCAACGTCGGTGTGTACCGCATAGGCAAAATCAACAGGAGTTGCGCCGTTAGGCAATTCGAGAATGTTGCCTTTGGGGGTGAAGACGTAAACCTCATCAGGGAAAAGGTCGATTTTGACGTTTTCAATAAATTCTAGAGAGTTGCCCGCACGCTGCTGCATTTCCAAAAGCCCTTTTAGCCATTGCTTAGCGCGGTTTTGTGCACCTGTGGCGGGGTCGTCTGATTTGTATAACCAGTGAGCTGCGATGCCATTATTTGCCATGGCTTCCATTTCATCGGTGCGAATCTGTATTTCGATAGGGATGCCGCGCATACCTTTAAGGATGGTATGTAGCGATTGGTAACCGTTTGTTTTTGGGATTGCGACATAGTCTTTAAACCGCCCAGGTATAGGTTTGTAAAGGTTATGCACTGCACCAAGAGCGCGATAGCAGTTGTCGACAGACTCAACAACGATGCGGAACCCATAAACATCCATAATCTGGTCAAAAGGTTTGCGTTGGGTGCGCATTTTTTCGTAAATGCTAAAAAGGTGCTTTTCTCGCCCAATGACGTGAGCTTGAATGCCCTCTCGTTCCAAACGGTTGGTGATAGCTTCTTGGATTTGGGTGATAACGTCTTTTCGGGAACCCTTGGCAAGTTTTAGGGCTTTTTTGATACGTGACGAGCGCATTGGATATAAGTTGGCAAAGCAGAGGTCTTCCAACTCCATACGGAAGTCGTTCATACCAAGGCGGTTGGCGATAGGTGAATATATCTCCAGGGTTTCTGTGGCAATGCGGCGACGTTTTTGGGGGTGGAGAATGCCCAGAGTGCGCATGTTGTGAAGGCGATCGGCAAGTTTTACAAGGATGACACGAATATCTTCGGTCATTGCCAGCACCATCTTTCGGAAGTTCTCGGCTTGTTGCTCGGCACGAGATTCAAATTTGATGGCGCCAATTTTGGTAACACCGTCTACTAATTCTGCGGTGACTTCATCAAATTCTTCGGCGAGGGTTTTCTTGGTAATGGGGGTGTCTTCGATAACATCATGTAACAGCGCAGCCATAAGGCTTTGGCTATCCATATGCATGTCAGCAAGTATTTTACATACGGCTAGCGGGTGGGTGATATAGGGGTCACCGCTACGTCGAGTTTGACCTTCATGAGCTTTTTCGGCGTAATAATACGCACGAACAATCTGGTCGGCCTGACCAGGTTCCAAGTAACTCAGTTTTTCTGTAAGACTATCAAGGCTTTGCAACGCCCATCTCCTAACTCGTGATATAACTGAGTGTAATGGCTATGGGCGTAAATGAGAACAATTGTCGATACAATTGTGTAACTATTTTATTAACGCTTCGTTATAAATCAAGAGGAGTTAATAAAATAGTTTGTCGGAAAGGTGTTTAAAAACCTCCAGGCATATCCGTTAGAGGTACATTGATATCTTCACGCTTAGTCTCGTCTTCAAGAATAGATGCATCAATGTATCCTTCGGCAATCTCACGAAGTGCTACAACAGTAGGCTTGTCGTTTTCCCAATCTACGTAAGGCTCTTTGCCTCCAGTAGCTAGCTGACGAGCACGTTTGCTGGAGATAAGTACTAATTCAAAGCGGTTAGTCACTTTATCTAAACAATCTTCTACGGTAACTCGTGCCAT
>MAAC01013443.1_pt1 | contig 39483 bp, 12 predicted proteins | sample 1115981 | NCBI WGS metagenome assembly MAAC01 (sample SAMN04961126, study PRJNA320927) | seawater metagenome | isolation source: sample BD02T64 sea water enriched with oil for 64 days | place: USA:Gulf of Mexico | collected 2013-07-27 | reverse complement strand
CTTGTTAAACGTAGACAAGCTCTTATAGCCACATTCCATGGAAATATCTAAGATGCTGTCCCGATTACCAGGTTCTGCTAACAACTCACACGCACAGCGAACACGGTAATGATTGAGGTAAGCATTAAAATTTCGATACCCCAAATCACCATTGATGACAGCACGTAATCGGTATTCTGGAACCTGGACATATTGCGCCAATGTCGCCAATGTCATCCCCATCTCTTTGAAACGAGATTGACCCAGCGTTATCTGCTCAAGTGTGTTCAAAAAAATCACGTTCGATGTATTTTCGGGCGCTAGAAGCTCTTCCGTTTCCTCTGTTTTCTCTACAGTATCAACTTGCTCAGTTGGTTTACCCAATACCAAAATACCTTGATCTCCCTCCTGAATACTCTTTTGATCCTTCTTTTGACCCCTCTTGTGACCCTTCTCTTGATTAGCCGTCCCACCTAAAAAACCAGGGCCCACATCAACAAAGAAAATTACCCCTACCAGTCCCAACAAAAACATCGCGCCACTAACAAGCATATCCACATGAAAAGCGAATCCCTCCCCCTCCGATATCGATACAAAGTATAAAATAATACCGGCAGCGACAACGGGGCCAAACCCAGCAACAAAAAACAATCTCGCCAATCGACGACGAGCGACAAGGTCATCAGACCAGGAGTGAATAACACACCAATACGCCCAAATGACCGCTAATGCATCCAATGCAAACCGACTTTGCCGCTGAAAACTATACATGGCTTCTGACGTACCAATATATTCATAGATCGCAAACAGAAAAGCCAACACCCCCACTGTACCAAGAACACAACGTTCCACCCAACCAAAAACAAAATCATCATCAAAATTCACCCGCATACAAATCATAAAAAACACCGGGGTCATATACTCAACGCTATTAAAGATATGGGCTACTGAGGGAAAGTAGCCCACCAACATCGCACGAATAGTATAAGCAAACATACATAGTATTAACGCCAAATTCCAAATACCGGACTGATTGTAACGGCACTGCTTGATACCCAAAACCACATACATAGCCATCATGGCAAAAGCCATTGAATGGAATTGCGTCGTTAAATCTAACAAATGAAATACCGGTGGAGATGCGCCTTCCGATACAGCACGTTCAATCAACGCTTCTTCAGAAATACTCTGATTCATAAACGAAATTCCAGCCCCGTCCTATTCCCTAAAGTACAGCTAATCTTTAGTCATCTAATCTTCAGCTATACTTTAATTGATGTGTTCACAAATATTATGTGGCACCCTAAATATCAGTTAAAAATCAATAGGTTATTGTTGCTTTCCACGACATACAACACCATTCATATTGGCACCCAAAATACTGCCCCTCCTCTTTCTGCAAGAAAAGAGCAGCCTAGTACAGCCTTATGCCTAATAATACTAAGCGCAGTCCTCAGCATACTGCTTCCTGCCTCGGTACATTCTGTAGAGGTCACCCGCGATATTCAAGAAATCACCCTCGGTAAGCACTTAGTGTATTTTGAAGATGTTGATAGCCAATATTCTATCGAACAAATTCGCCAACCCGAATTTCAAAAACACTTTATTGTCAGCAATGACCATGTATTAAATTTCGGTCACAGCAACGCTACCATCTGGCTACGTTTTGAACTCGCCAGCTCCCCTCAACCCGGTGTCAATGAGAATGTAAGTACAAAAGAACAAGAGTTGATGTTAGAACTCGCCTTCGCAACACTCGAAGTTGTCACACTATACGAACAACACAAACCCAACGCAGCATTTACACCACGGGCGATCGGTTATAAAAATGCCATTAGTACACGAGAGATCCCCCATAACAATTTCATCTTTCCACTCACCATAAAGCCCGGTGACAATAATGTTTATTATATGGAAGTGTCAAGAAAAGGCGGCACCGTCCAAATCCCCCTCACCTTATACTCCACTCGCTATTTTCTAACACAAGATGCCTCAGCACAGTATATGACGGGCATCTACTATGGCTGTATTTTTGCCATGATCCTGTACAACTTCTTCCTGATGTTATCCATTGGTGGTCGTGCCTATCTTTATTACATCCTCTATATTGGCGGGCTTGCTGGCACATTTTTATGCATGAGTGGTTACGGATTCTTATATCTATGGCCAGAATACCCAGAGATAAATCAACGCTCCGCACAGCTTGTTTCTACCCTAGGCGTAATGATGGGGCTACTTTTTGTACGTCACTTTGTAAAAGTAAAACGCTACTCCCGTGTCGCCAATAGAATACTCTCGGCACTCATTTGGATTGGCGGCGCTATTTTCGCTTCCATCATTATTATTCCGACATTTCACAGCCTTGCCAATGTGTTATATGCCAACATTATATCTCTGATCATACCGGCCATTGTATTTTATTGCTGGCGTAAGGGATCCCGCCCTGCAGGTTTTTTTCTCGTTGCCTGGAGCATGTTATTTATTGGTGTCATCGTCTACACCCTAGCACTTATGGGCATTCTACCCAGTAATACCTTCAGTACCTATGGCATACAAATTGGTGCAGCCATCGAAGTTATTTTACTTTCCCTCGGTTTAGCTGATCGCATTAACTGGGAACGGAAACAAAAATTTCAAGCATTACAAAATCAACATAATGCCACGCTGCGACTTAAGAAATCCGAAGACCGCTTACTCTATCGTGCATTACATAGCAGCAGCACAAGCCTGCCAAATCGAGCATACCTAAAACGTAGCTTGGAACAGTATATCGATAACAATGACAGGGAGAATAGATTTGGCCTATTTCTGATCTCCCTTAACAATTTTCATGAATTTAACCAAACCCTAGGTTATGCCAACGGCAATGAGATTCTCACGCTATTAACATCACGCCTATCCTCAGAAGCCAATCAAATTGACAATGCCATTGTGATTGAGAAAACAGAAACCCTTTCTCAATGTATCGCCAATGCAGAAGGCACAACATTCGCATTCGCCGTTCCCTTAAAATCGGAGTTTGACGCCGTTAACTATGCAGGCCGAGTGGTACAAGCCGCAGAGTACCCCTTCGAATTTCAGCGAATGACACTTGAAATTGAAAGTACCGTCGGCATTTCCGTCTACCCGGATCATGGTGTTGATGTAGACGAGCTATTGCGTAATGCACAAATTGCATTAGACATAACAAGCTCCAGCAATGAAAAAGCCGTTATGTACTCCCCCTCTATTGATCCCTACAGCGCAAAGCGCCTGAGTTTAATTGGAGAACTACGCCAAGCGATTGAAAACGACTCATTAGCCCTACACTTTCAACCGCAAATAGATTTACAAACGCAAACGCTTATCGGAGCAGAAGTACTGATTCGCTGGACGCACTCTGAACACGGATTTATCCCCCCCGATGAGTTTATTCCTCTTGCCGAACGCACAGGGGTTATCCATCCCTTAACCTATTGGATTTGCAGAAACGCATTCCAAGCACTCAACCAGCTACTCGAAGATGATATTGATCTCACATTATCGATCAATATCTCTGCCTGCAACTTACAAGACAGTGGTTTTAAAGATAACGTAATGTCGTTATCCAATATTTATCATATCCCATCAGAAAACGTAATTCTGGAATTAACCGAAACGGCAGTAATGATCAACCCTGATGAAGCCATGCGCATCATTCAAGCCTTAGCCAATGAAGGCATTAACTTATCCATTGATGACTTTGGCACCGGCTACTCGTCAATGTCTTATCTAAAACAACTACCGGTAAAAGAGCTCAAAATTGACCGCTCATTTGTCATGGACATGGCAACCAACAAAGATGACGAAACCATTGTGAACACCATCTTACAGATGGGTCATAACCTTGGCCTAGAAGTTGTCGCGGAGGGAATCGAAGATGAACCAACTCTGGCGCTACTCACGGACCTAGGATGTGATATTGCACAAGGGTATTTCATTGCCCGCCCGATGCCCTTTGATGCATTTATTCAATGGATAGAAGACAATAAAGAGCGCTACCCTACACAAGTTAAATCACAAGCAGCCCCTATCAAAGCTCATCACAGCGCGCTGCCATGATTAAATCGTTCTTATGTAGCCCTTTAACCGAATGGCTCCACCAAGTGATCGTCACTTTACCCCATTCTGTTAAAATGGCCGGATGGTGTCCCGCCTCCTCAGCAAGCTCTCCTACCTGATTTGAAAATGCCATCGCGCCTTTAAAATTCTTAAACGGATACTCTCGTTGAATTTGCAAAATACCGTCCACCACCACGGGGGTCCAATCGGGTATTTTTGGCATCAGTATTTTAAGGTCATCATCACTAATACGTGGAGCATCCGCACGGCAGGCTTCACAGGACTCTTGGCTCAAAGTAGACATAACACGCTCCTAAATAGAATTGATAATACTCAGTATTCACTCGGTACTCGTTCAGTATATCACTACCATCTACCAGTAACATTTCTCCAACAAAACCGCTACATATAAGTCGAGGGCATTAAGAATCAAGTACTTAAAACCACTATTGACCTAAATGGCACCACAAACGGTGATTATTGCCAATGCAATGACCACGCATTCCGGCACACTAGCTCATATCAGAAAAGCAGCACCTAAACCAAGAAAGTCACTGCAGAGAGACACAAAATGCCTGAATATAAAGCGCCCCTGAAAGATATGGACTTCCTAATCAACGACGTACTTGATTTTGAAAGTCACTACAAAACTTTCCCTGAAGGTGAAGAAGCCACCCCAGACATGGTAGAAGCCATCCTTTCTGAATGTGCGAAGTTCTGTGAAAATGTATTATCGCCTATCAACCAATCAGGCGACAAAGAAGGCTGTGTCTTAAAAGACGGAAAAGTCACCACACCAAGCGGCTTTAAAGACGCATACCAACAATTTGTAGACGGTGGCTGGCAGTCATTGTCTCACCCAACCGAATACGGCGGCCAAGGCCTGCCACTATCGCTTGGCGTATTAAAGTCAGACATGATAGGTACTGCGAACTGGTCATGGGGTATGTACCCCGGTTTAAGCATGGGTGCAATGAACACTATTTATATGCACGGTACCGAAGCACAGAAACAAGAGTACTTGATCCCGCTCACACACGGTACCTGGACAGGCACCATGTGTTTAACTGAACCCCAGTGTGGCACGGATCTTGGACAGGTAAAAACCAAAGCAGAACGTAACGACGATGGTTCTTTCGCCATTAGTGGTACAAAAATCTTTATCTCTGCCGGTGACCACGACTTTACTGACAACATCATCCACGTTGTATTAGCTCGCTTACCGGGCGCCCCTACTGGCACCCGTGGTATATCGCTATTTATCGTACCGAAGAATGTTGTCAATGCCGACGGTACCGTTGGAGAATTTAATAACGTTAGCTGTGGCTCTCTAGAAGAGAAAATGGGAATCAAAGCATCAGCAACCGCTGTAATAAACTTTGATGGTGCAAAAGGTTACTTATTAGGCCCAGAAAACAAAGGCCTAGAATGTATGTTCACCTTTATGAACACCGCCCGTGTAGGAACATCCCTACAAGGTGTTGGTACCGCAGAGCTGGCTTATCAAGGTTCACTACCTTACGCCAAAGACCGCCTATCCATGCGCGCGCTCAGTGGCAAAAAAGCACCGGATAAAGTTGCCGATCCGATTATTTGCCATGCCGATGTACGTCGTATGTTGCTAACGCAAAAGTCCATCGCAGAAGGCGGACGGGCAATGATTTATTATGTTGCCAAACTTGCTGACACCATGATGTATGGCAAAACAGAAAAAGAGAAAGAACAAGCTGACGATATGCTGGGTCTACTCACACCCATCTTAAAAGCCTTCTTAACAGAAACCGGGCTTGAAGCAGCCAACCTAGGCATGCAAGTTTATGGTGGCCATGGTTACATCAAAGAGTGGGGCATGGAGCAAATTGCCCGTGACGCACGTATATCAACATTGTACGAAGGCACCACAGGCATTCAGGGTCTTGATTTATTAGGCCGAAAAATATTATTAGGCGGCGGCGGATCATTCAAAACCTTCACCACTGAAATCATGGTTTTCTGTAAAGATTTCGGATTATTATCACGCAACCCTCACAAAAAGAATATGAACCAGTTTATCTGGCCTCTATTCAAGCACGTAGCAGCATGGCAGCAATATACCGTACGTATTGCGCTTAAAGCTAAAAAGAATCGCGATGTTGTTGGCGCAGCATCCGTCGATTATCTGATGTATTCTGGCTACATTACAATGGCTTATTTCTGGGCAATAATGGCACAGAAAGCCTATGAAGGTTTAGCATCGGGAGAAGGTGATGCTGAGTTCTACAAAGCCAAAATCCAAACGGCTGAGTTCTATTTCGAACGTTTGTTACCACGCACTAAAACCTTAGCCGACACAATGATGGCAAGCACTAAGAGCTTGATGCAAATGGAAGAAGATAACTTTTCCTTTTTATAGAAAACGATAAAGAACTATAAAGCGCTACAACCGTTTTTTATAGAAAAATGAATTGATCTCCGGGGATCGGCACATTCAACGTGCAAATCCTCGGATATCAATACAAGAAAAACGTGAGCATTATACGAAAACTATTTGGCAACATAATGCTTCCCCTCGGGGAAATCAATTTCAAACCGAAGTCCTTCACCCGGCTGACTTATCGCAACAATATTTCCGTTCAACGCCTGAGTCACCAAGTTATACACAACATGCGCCCCCAGACCGCTGCCACCAGTCCCTCTACGCGTGGTATAAAACGGGTCAAAAATACGCGATAACGCACTAGCATCCATACCAACGCCATCATCACTATAGGTAAAGAAAATACGTTTATCGCGCCGCTCTATTGAAATATCTATCACGCCTTGCTCAATATTCTCAAATCCATGAATGATTGAATTCATAACAAAATTAGTCAGCATCTGCGACAGCGCGCCGGCATTGCATCGAACTTTCAATTCAGGCGCACACCGAATATTCACGTTATGTTTCGTCTTTTTCAACTGAGGGCGCAACGACATCAAAATCTCATGCAGATAATCCGCCACCTCAATCACTCGAACGCTATCACTGGACTGATCCACTGCAACCTGTTTAAAACTTTTTACCAGATCCGCTGCACGCCCCAAATTGTTAAAGGTAATATTCACGCATTCATTGGCATTTTCCAAAAAGCGCTCGAGGTCTTTTGGTCGTAACGTTTTTTCTCTATGTTCCAATTCAAGCTGTGCCACCAACTCACCCATATGGCTGACCGCTGTCACACCAATACCAACCGGCGTATTAATCTCATGAGCTATTCCCGCCACCAAGCCACCAAGCGATGCCATCTTCTCTTGCTCAACTAACTTATTTTGCGATTGGCTTAACTTATCCAACGTCGCCAGCAAGTTTTCATTGGCCAGTTCCAATTCGATCGTTCGCTTTTTGACGGTTTCTTCAAGGTCCATGTTTAATTGCCGAATATCCAATTTTGCTTGTCGCTGCTGATGATCATGATTTTCAATCTCATCCAACATGGTGTTAAACCCCAACGCCAAATGAGAAAACTCATCTTTACCAGCACTATCTGCTCTCAAGGAATAATCTTTATTAAGACTAATTTCTTCCGTCACCTCTACCAACAATCGTAACGGCCGCAACAGTATGGCCTGGTATTTTAAGGCTATTATTAACGCCAATAACAAACACATAACAATAATGAAACTCGCCGTAACGATAATTTCTAACTTAAATTCACCCAGTTCATCAAACACTGAATATACGTACAAATACCCCACTGTATCGTCATCCAATATAATGGGGTAAGTCAAATAGTGCTGTTCATCAACAAAGTAAGGGGAAATGTACTCTCGGATATCCTTATGATCAAAGTGAACACCCCCATCAGGATAACGAGCAACAAAGACCAGCTTCCCTAACTCATCAACTCGATACACTTCAGCTTCTTTTACATGAGGCCGAGTTTTCAATGATGCAAGCAATCTCTGCGCAGAGTCACTGTCATCAAACACCAACATAGGAATCAGATTAAAAGATAATATCTCCATATTTGACAACGTAGAGGCCTCTAAACTATCCCTAAAGTTTTTCACTTGGACCACCGTCAAGCCAACCGATGAAACCAATAACGAAATAAATGTTACGCCTATCATTAACCCAATCAATTTTGCTTTAAAGGAGCTAAAAATATAAATCTTTTGTTTCATCATACCCTCCCCCTACAGCGTCTTAGCCAACACACGAAGGCGAGACTCTAGCTTTACGTCACTACCCTCCAATGCGTCAGGGTTAATAACGATATTAATTTTTGATTTCACCCATATCAACGCAAGCATACCGCCACCTTTGAGGAAGTCTCGCGTTTTCCCAATCAACAACGTTTTCTGGCGCAACAAACGAATATCATCATCAGAAAGCTCATCCCACTCTCCATTCATCGAAAACAGAATATGGCACCCTCCCGAGACGGATTGTTGCGCCAACAAATCACGCCTATTTTTTAGCGATTGCACCTTTATCGATCGGCCCTTGGACTTTCGCGACGTAAAATACTGTAACTGAGGTAATAATTTAGAGCGATCCTTGCCGAGAACACAAATCAAAAGCTCATCATCCTGATGAGCTAATGCTGATTCTGATTCTGGCCACGATACAAATCGAGATATTTGATAAATAACAGCTGCTGTTAATTTTTCCTGTTTCAGAACATTGCTCGCAGCATTTACCGATGAGCACAGAAAAGCCGCACATATCGCAAAAAAGATAAACCGAAACCAACGCCACCGGCATACCTTCATGTCAACTAGTCCGAATACTGTTGCTGTATATCTAACATATCATTCAACCGGCGAATAAAACTTTGGATGATATCCGGGTCAAAATGAAAACCACTTTCCTTTTTTAACAATGCAACAGCATCATCCATGGACCATGCTTCTTTATAACAACGCTTATTGACCAGTGCATCAAACACATCCGCCACCGCAACGATACGACCCAACACATGAATATCCTCCCCCTTCACGCCTCGCGGATAACCACTGCCATCCCACTTTTCATGATGATCTCTTGCAATATGTGCCGCAAAATCCATAATTTCACGCCCAGAACCCTTTAACATATCATGCCCCATATTTACATGGGTCATCATCACACTCCACTCACCCGAGTCCAGCTTTCCAGGCTTATTCAACACATGATCCGGCACACCAATTTTGCCAATATCATGCAAGGGGGCGGCAATTTTTACACGCAATGCAAATTCTTCACTGTGTCCAAGATCCTTCGCCAGAACGTAACTCATTTTTGCAACACGCCGAATATGATTCCCGGTTTCCCGTGACCGATTTTCTACCGCCTCACCTAACCGATACACCATCTCTTTTTGTGTTTGCTCTAAATCATCGCGTAAAATATGATTTTCAAACGCAATCGATGCATTACTGCAAAACAATTCCACCAACTGCTTGTCCAACACCGTTAACTCACCATGATGCTGTAAATATAACAAATGCTGCGAACCCAGTTTACTTTCTGAATACATCACCAAATGCCCCACTCCAAAGATACTGGATCGACTATTAAGCGCTTGGTCCAACAACGCCTTTACATTAACATCCAACCACTGAAAACCATCCTTGCCCACCTCACCCTCAAACTTCCCCACACCCGCCAGCACTTGAAATGAACCATGATCAGACATCACAGAAAAACCCGCCAACACTTTAAGAAAAAAAGCGTCACGATTAATGCCAAGCAGCGACATAATTTGAATCAAAACAGCATTGGTGAATTTTTTTAATGACGTGGTTTCAAAAATTCTGGCAGATGACTCAATCACCATTTCCAGACCAACGCGATTCGCGTCCAGCCGAACAATGTCCCGATAACCACGCAAAGCCGAACACATTAAGGTATGCAGTTTAACGTCTGTCAGCTCAGTTTTATCTTTATAATCGTTAATATCATAATCACGAATAACCGATTTTTCAGGAGCGTAACCCGGCTGACCAGTCCGTAAAATAAGCCTCACCCGATTGTTATCTAATTCCTCCCGGATATACTTCACCAAATCCAGGCCAGCCTCATTGGTCTCCATCACCACATCAACAAGGCACACAGAAATCGTCGGCTCTTCCACAAGTATTTCTCGTGCCTCTATCGCGGTATAAGCATTAAAAAAACGTAATGGCCGCCCCTCCCACTCAAAGTCAGCCAACACCATCTTAGTAACACTATGAACCTCGGGTTCATCATCAACTATTAAAATATTCCAAGGTATTTCGTTATTCTCCCCAACAACATCATCCTGACTATATTCGTCCTCCGAAAACAGTAGATCTTCTGAATCAGACATAACCAAACCTCATACTGTGTATTACCGCACTTACAGTATAGAAGGTTTCCCAGACGTTTCCCCTTTCAGCCTTTTTGTGAACAACACCGCAGTATTACAAAAATACACATAGTCATTTTTACGTCGCACAAAAAACGTCAATATTTATTTATTGATAGAGAATTGATTATAAAGGATCTTTTTTTTGACTTGCGCTTTCATAAAAACTAAGCAATTAAGCCTCGGTATAACTATATTGTGAAGTAGCGTAAAATTTTCTACTATAACCCTAAGACGTTTTACTTAGAGTAAGCAATGACAGACAAAACCCCGTACGACCCATTAAAAGTTGACGCCTACGCAGGCCACCTTGCCAAGGTCAACAGAGTTAAAAGTGTTATCGCCACAGAGGACATCTGCAACGAGCAGGGTGCAATCCTTATCCCCAAAGGCCAACCGATTAGTGTAGAAGCCACCGAAAAGATCGTTCGCTTCAAGCTTATTCGCCCCTTACATGACACCGTAGCTATAGAAGACGAACTGAATGATGCCTCACTTTACACAGTCCTAATGGATGCCATTAAAAAAACCCCCGACCTACTCAGCATGCACAACCAATTCAACCTTGACCCCATCATTCGCATGCAGTGCCACTGCTTCAACCAATTTGCGGTGTTACGCCAAAAACTCACGGTACTTTCCATTCAACTACCAAAAACCTTCGCCAATGCGTTAACCTCATCCTGGCTATGCTCGCTAATCGGCTTTCGAATGAAGCTTTCTGACGATGACCTCAACGCCCTATTTCTCGCCGCGCTCACCCATGATTTTGGCATGCTACATATCGACCCAGAGATACTCAACAAAAAAGGCGACCTCACCCCCGAAGAATGGCGACAGATACATGCCCACGTTGTTATCGGGCAAAAAATACTAGAAGAAATCGAGGGGCTGCCTAAAGCCACCGCACGAGCGGTTCTAGAGCACCACGAGCGCTGTGACGGCACCGGCTACCCAACGCAGCGGGATGGCAGTAAACTCGGCCTGCTGGGCCAAATAATTGCCATGACAGACAGCGTCATTGCCATCTACACCAACCGCTTTCTTAAAGAAAATCGCTCTATCCGAGAGATTATCCCGATTTTACAGGTCAACAACGAAGCCCACTTCTATAAAACCTATGAAACCATCGTGTTGATTTTACGGCAAAGCGACCTCCCTCCCAGCAAACCTATCAGCGACGATGACGCGCCTGTACTCATTGACCGATTTAGCAAAGAAGGTAACGCCATGAATCTTCGATTAACTATCGCAGAAAAAGTCATGGCAGAGCTAGAAAACGACGAGAAAAACCGCAAGCTAACCGCACTGCACAATGTCCACCGACTTATTATGAATGTCGTGAACGGAGCAGGCATACTCAGCGACAGCTACACCCGCTGGCTGGACCAAGTAAAAAAAGAGCAGCTGAGCTTTGCCTACCAAGAAACCGAAGACGCGATGCAAATGCTAAAAGAGCTGCAATTTCATATGAAACGCCTCACCCGCATGCTGCATCTCTACGCTAAAAACAACTGCAAAGATAAAAACACCCAGGCACTCATCATAGGGTCACTAAAAAAACTCAGTCAGGTAGATGCATCCCTTATGAAGCAGCCTGCCTTGACGGAGTAACCTCACCCCGCTCAGGCAATCCTCCCTCAAAAACCTACTGTCCGGCAACTAAACGCCACTTCAAATCCGCGGCCAAATCCGAAACGTGAGGCGGGTAATTCATCGTTATATGATTACCCGGCACACGATGCACCGCAAACTCACCGCTAACCAAAGGTTGCCAGGTTTTATGCGGAGCACTAGGGAAGTTTGGCATGGCCTCAGTGTGACGATAAAACAATACATCGCCATCATAAGGCATAGGGTCATAGCTGTAGGTCGCCTCCTGGTGTGCTATCCACGTAGCAAACAACGGTACGCCTAAATGCGGCGGCAACGCGCTACGCTTATCCTCATGTATTGCTTTTTCCAATATGTAATCGATTTGGCCTTTCTCTTCAAAACGACGCAACTCTTCTAAGTCTAGCTCCATCTTATCCTGCATTAAGTACTGCAGTATTGCCGCACTATCCTTCAAATGCCTCGGCATATCCTGCGGCGCAGGTGTATCAATCATCACAATTAACGCAACCGTCTCTCCATCCGCATTTAGCTGTTGCGCCATTTCATAAGCAATCAAACCACCAAAAGAACTACCCCCTAACAAATAAGGAGGCTTGGCATCGGTTAATCGTAATTCATCAATATAAAGTTTAGCGATACCCTTCACTTTATTTAACGGCGTTACATTGCCCGCAAGCCCTGGCGCTTGAAACGCGTACAGCGGCTGATCAGCACCTAAATGCAACCCCAAGTCACGGTAGAAATAGACCTCCCCGCCAATAGGGTGCACCATAAATAATGGTTTCTTCTCTGAACTGCCCTGTTGAATTAATACCAGCGGTGACGCATGCCCATCCTCCGCAGAATCCCCCGCCATATCAGAGTGCAATGAAATCTCTTTAATATGATCTGACAATTTCGCCACCGTGGGTTTCTGAATCAATATATGAGATGCAATTGACGCATCAAACAACTGGCTCAGCTGATCCACCAACGTCACGGCAATAAGTGAATCTCCACCCAAATCAAAGAAGTCGTCATAAATACCAATCGCGTCCCCACCCAAACAAAACTTCCAGGCAGCAGCGACTTTCTCTTCAACCTTATCACGAGGCCCATCAACTGGAATATCCTGATCCGACGCCTTATCAACGATGTCATCCGTCAGCAACAAAGTGCTTTCCCGCTCATCAAGCGGTAACAATGCTCTAGGTTCAATCCAATAGGACTTACGTTCAAAAGGGTACGTTGGCAACGGCACACGATATCGCTGCCTAGCGCTATGAAACTCCTCCCAGTCAACATCCACATTATTCGCCCACAACTGCCCCATCGCTTTTAACAACTGTCGCGTATCAGATATTTCCTCAAAGGCATGGCGCATCGTTGCAATCACCAAATCCTCCGATTGCTTTTTAGCGTGCTGCTTCGCCAATGTCGTTAACACTTTACTAGGACCAACTTCCAACAAAATAAACCGCTGCTCAGCATAACTTCCAAACTCAGCCTCCCGATCTAATAACGTATGTAACCCGTCGTTAAATCGAATTTCTTTGCGTAAATGTTGCGCCCAATAATCTGCAGAAGTTGCCTGCTCATCCGTAATATATTTACCTGTCACACCCGATATAAAGGGGATATTGGGTTTTTGTGGATTCCGACGCCCTACCGAGTCTTTAAACTTCTCCAGCACAGGTTCCATCATATGCGAATGAAATGCATGAGAGGTATGCAGTAAACGATTTTGCACGCCATCTTTATTTAGCGTGTGCTGTAATTCGATAATGGCTTTTGAATCACCCGAATATACACAGCGGTTATCACCATTAATCGCCGCCAAAGAAATATCCTCGGATAAATACTCCCTAGCATTAACCTCTGGAAGCATTACGGTCAACATTCTCCCTTCAGGTAAATTTTGAATCAAATCCCCCCTAATCGCGACCAACTCCAGCGCCTGCTCCAGGCTAAACACTCCAGCAAGACAAGCCGCAACATATTCGCCAACACTATGGCCTATCATAATATCTGGCTCAACACCCCAAGACATCAATGTCTTTGCTAAAGAATATTCCAAAATAAATAAAGCCGGTTGAGTAATATAGGTTTGATGTAATAAATCAGTTTGCGCACTCATATCCAAGACATCAAGGTTTTCATACAGGGACACAAATCGCTCTTTTAGAATATCCCGACAACGATTTACCTCTTTACGAAATAGAACCTCACTTTTATACAACTGCCCTGCCATATGAAGGTATTGCGAGCCTTGCCCCGAAAACATAAAAACTATCTTTTTCGGTATATCCTTATGGGCGGTAGTTACAACATCATTGCCGTGCGATCCCTCCAATTCTGCAATCGCCTCATCTACATTACGGCACACTAAATACCGGCGGTAATCAAACCGCTTTCGCCCCACCTTCAAGCTATAACAGACATTAGAGAAATTGACATTTTCCATTGTTTTTAAATAATGCAATAAGTGCTGTGTAACCGTCTCAAGCGCAGCCGGTGTCTTGGCAGACAATACCAGTAACCCCCAAGCACGAGACTTTCCCGACGGACATCGATTGGGCGACTCCCCCAATACAACATGCGCATTGGTACCCCCAATACCAAATGAACTCACCCCTGCATACCGAATACCAGCATCAACAATCCAATCTTTTAATTCTGTGTTTACATAAAAAGGGGTCTTCTCAAAATTTATCTTCGGATTGTTTTTGAGATAATGCAGTGTCGGAGGCAATTTTTTTTGCTCTAAAGCTTTTGCGACCTTGATTAACCCCACTACACCAGATGCCGCATCCAAATGCCCAATATTAGTTTTAACGGATCCTATAGCGCACCGATCTCGCAGCACTTTCTCAGTTCGAAACGCCTCGCTTAACCCTTCAATTTCAATTGGGTCTCCCATCTGCGTTCCCGTACCATGGGTTTCAACATAGCTAATATCACCTGGGGATATATCAGCACTCGCAATAGCCGATAAAACGGCCGTTGCCTGGCCTTCCACTGCCGGGGATGTAAAACCGGGCTTATTTGAACCATCATTATTAATAGCCGTACCATTAATGACGGCATAAATATGGTCATTGTTAGCCAGAGCATCATCTAAACGCTTAATAACCACCGCACCTGCACCCTGCCCTTGCACAGTACCTTCAGCAGCAGCATCAAATGCGCGGCAATGGCCATCAGGTGACATAATCATACCGGGTCGATAAAGATAGCCCGATTTCTCTAGGCGACCTAACGATACCCCGCCCGCTAAGGCCGTATCACACTCTTGATTTAACAACGCTTGGCATGCCGTATGCACAGCCACCAAAGACGTTGAACAAGCAGTCTGTACAACAACGGCTGGTCCGTTAAGATTTAATTTATACGCTATACGAGATGCCAAAAAATCTTTGTCATTCCCAATCATCAATGGGTAATCCCCCATTGCCTGAACCAGCTCTTGGTGCCCCGATAAATTGTTCATCATATAATTATTGATGCCAACACCGGCATACACACCCGTGCGCCCCTTTTTACTATCAGGAATAAAATTAGCATCTTCAAATGCCTCCCAAGAGCACTCCAAAAATAAACGCTGTTGAGGATCAGTAATTTGTGCCTCTCGGCTAGAAAAACCAAAAAATGAGGCATCAAAACCTTTAACGTCTAAAATTGCACCTTTTGCTCTGACATATTTCGGGTCACTTAATAGGATTTCTGATACTCCTGCCTCACGTAACTCCTCTTTACTATAAAACGCTATAGACTCCTTTTTGCTTGCAATATTATCCCAAAAACCACTTACATTCTCTGCACCAGGAAATCGCCCTGCCATTCCTACGATAGCCAATTTCATGCCCATCACGGATTCCATTGACCTTCGTCGCAACCTAAGTCGCTCTAAATACGTATCCTGGTGAAGGTAAGACATATCTCCTCCTTCAACTTTTTCTAGATAGCTAGATAAAGCCTGTATCGTCGGATATTTAAACAAATCAATCATCGACAATTTACTCTTTAACCTCTCCGGAAGCTTTCCAAACACTCTAGCTAATAGTAAAGAATGCCCACCTACGTCAAAGAAATTTTCACAGGTACTAACTTTTGATAACGGTAATAATGACAACCAAACATCAGAAATAATACGTTCAATTTCATTCTGTGGAGGAGAATATTCCTCATCACTAGATCCTCCACTTATGATGGGAGTCGGCAGATTATTACGATCAATTTTTTTATTTACCGTCAATGGAAATGCATCCAACAAAATAAATGCCGATGGCACCATATAATCAGGAATTTTTTCTTTAAGGCAACGTCTCAAAACATCAGAGCTTGTATCCCCCCCTGGTGTTCTAACAATATATGCGGCCAAATATCTATCTTCAGATGCACCACCTGCACCATCACATGCGACAACAAGAGCATCTTCAACCGAAACATGTTCTCTCAAAATAGACTCAATTTCACCTAATTCAACACGAAACCCTCGGATTTTAATTTGATGATCCATTCTCCCCAAATATTCTATATTCCCATCTTCTAGATATCGAACCAGATCTCCAGTTTTATATAACCTAGCCCCTTCCTTGTCATCAAATGGATTAGGTATAAATTTTTCATTAGTAAGGTCTTCTCGATTCAGATAACCTCTTGCCAAACTGTCGCCACCAATATGAAGTTCGCCAGGCACTCCTATTGGCTGTAGATTGAGATATTTATCCAATACATAACTCTGTGTGTTAGCAATAGGCCTACCAATCGAAACGGCTGAATTACCTTCCACTTTAGCAACCGTTGCCCAAACGGTGGTTTCGGTTGGTCCATATGCATTAAATACATCTCGGCCTTTAGACCATGCTTTCACTAATGCTTGAGAGCATGCCTCCCCCCCAAACACCAGAGTTTTTAACTTATCTAATTTCTTTGGTTGTAGAGCACTGGCAACCGGCGGCGGAAGCAAAGCCCAAGAAATATCATTATTTGACAAGTATGAAACCAACCCTTCGCCGATCAGATTTTCCTTTCTTGCTAAATATAGCGTAGCGCCGAATTGTAACGCTAAACTAATTGCAAAAATCGACGTGTCAAAATTTAGTGAAGCAAATAGTAAAATTCGATCACGCTCCGAAACATCAAATACACAGCGATGTGAAGCCACAAAGTTACTTAACGCTTTGTGCTCTATCATTACTCCTTTAGGATTACCCGTTGATCCTGACGTATATAGCAGGTATGCCAAGCTGCCTTTATCAATTTCGATTTCAGGTGCTGTAATAGGCTCATCAGAAAGCGCACCTATAAGTACATCTAAACATAGTAAGGATGCACTTGTTTCAGGGAGATTTTCTTTTCCACTTGTCGTTGTTACAATAAAGGAAAGCCCTGAGTCTACAATCATATATTGCAACCTATTCTTAGGGTAACCAGGATCTAATGGTAAATATGCCCCCCCCGATTTTAAAATCGCCAACAACGCAACTATCATTTCTGGCGATCTATCCAATGAGATACCTACAATCACCTCTGAAACCACACCTAAACCAATCAAATAATTAGCAAGCCGATTTGACTCCTCATCTAACGATCGATATGTCGTGGTGCTCCCCTCAAAATTTAGCGCGATATTTTCTGGATATTTACCCGACACGTTAGAAAACACTTTTGAAAATGGCACGTCATCGCTACACGAAAGCGCGCTATCATTCCATTCCTCCCTAACCTTTACACTCTCATCCTTTGTCAACAAAGAAAAATTAGAAATTTTTCTACTAGGATCATCTATCATGCAACGCATTACAGATTCAAAATGATGTGCCATTCTCGATATAGTACTTTCTTTAAAAATATCTTTATTGTATTCAATGGAAATTGTTATATCTTCTTGTAATTTGTGAATTTTAAACGTCACATCAAAACTATCAACCTGCTGATCAATGGAAAGCCTCTCCCATACCCCCATACCCCCCATATCCCACTGATGAATACAACCTTTGTCCGCTTTGACAATAGGATCATCTCTATTTTCAAATTTATTAATATTTTCCCAAACAAATGCCGTTTGAAAAAACTGGGATTGATTATCACCTCGATTAATCGCCAATTTTTCTGAAATAAGAGATAGAGGATACTGGCCATTTTCAATTGATTTTCTGATTTTTTTAGCCAATGATTTAGTGAAATCTTCTATCGTTTCTGAAGAGTCTATTTTTGAACGAATAACTATTGGATTAACAAAATAACCGTATATACCAGAAAACTCTCTACCACGGCCCGCTGTAGGAGTACCTACAGAAATATCATTCTGGCCACTATATTTGTGCAATAACAGATGATATGCGGCCATATACATAGAAAAAGGAGATACGCCCGTACATTCAGCCCGGTTGAAAAAACTTGAAGTCACACTTTTATCTAAAGCGAATGTATATACGCCACCATTGCACGACACTGATGATGATCGAACATAATCAAGAGGAAGATTCAGTGTTTCTCCCAACCCAACCAGTTCCTTCAACCAGTATTCTTTCTGCATTTCTCCTTCTGAGCTACTAACGAATTCATTTTGCCACTTAACAAAATCGCTATATTTTTTATCACTCCTTGGTACATCAATATTTCTGCCTTCCTTTAAGGCAGGGTATAGATCCCTCAGCTCGTTAACAAGCATCATCACTGACCAAAGGTCTGTGCTTATATGCTGAAAGAAAAAACCTACAATGCGTTTGGCGTTTTTTCTATTAAAAACTACCCATCTAGCAGGTGGATAGTTTTCCAAATCAAACTCTCGACGAACCTGCTTATCAAGGAGTGTATCTATAAACTCCTTATCCTTCATTTCATCAACTGAATACTCTTCAAAAACAAATGGCTTCTCTTTAGGAACATACTGTATGCACTCACCATCTTTTTCTCTGTACAAGCTCATTAGAGACGGGTGTTTATGCGCCAATACTTTTAACGCTTCTTTTAGAACCTCTATATCAACATGGTCTGGAATACTCCATACCCAATGTAAATTATAGATACCGGTTCCAGGCATGCATTTATGCAGCAACCATAATGCCTGTTGGCCATAGCTTAGCGGAATACCTTCATACGCTTCTTGCTGATCATCCATCATCATTACTCTCCCAAAATAAAGGTGGGGGCGCTACAAAGGAAACCAATGTAGATTGGTTCCAATTAACGTCCGCGCTACCACAATACAATCGAGGAATAAATTCTGAAATACATAATCCTAAGAGGGTAGTAAGTGAAGTGAGCTGAAAGCAAACTGACAATCATCTCTACTCCTGTAGAAAATGAAATGTCGATAAGCTACCAACAACAGACTTACGTACCAAGGTGCCAGACTTCAGGTCAAATTAACAGCAAAATCGTTCAAAAAACAATCCGCAGGTATATTTTGACAGAAAACACAGGAGGAGACATCTGCAGCCACCTCTCCCTCCTAATTAATACTCCACAGATGCTAAACGCCGCTTCAAATCTGCGGCCAAATCCGAAACGTGAGGCGGGTAATTCATCGTTATATGATTACCCGGCACACGATGCACCGCAAACTCACCGCTAACCAAAGGTTGCCAGGTTTTATGGGGAGCACCGGGGAAGTTTGGCATCGCCTCAGTGTGACGATAAAACAATACATCGCCATCATAAGGCATAGGGTCATAGCTGTAGGTCGCCTCCTGGTGTGCTATCCACGTAGCAAATAATGGTACGCCTAAATGCGGCGGCAACGCGCTACGCTTATCCTCATGTGCTGCTTTTTCCAATATATAATCAATCTGACCTTTCACCTCAAAACGACGCAACTCATCTAAATCCAATTCCATCTTATCCTGCATCAAATACTGCAGTATCGCCGCACTATCGGTAAGGTGCCGAGGCATATCTTGCGGGGCGGGAGTATCAATCATCACTATCAATGCAACCTTCTCTCCTCCTGAATTCAACTGTTGTGCCATTTCATAAGCTATCAAACCACCAAAAGAACTACCCCCTAATAAAAAAGGAGGTTTCGCATCCGTTAAACGCAATTCATCAATATACAGTTTGGCAATATTCTTCACTCTATTTAGCGGCGTCACATTGCCAGCGAGCCCAGGCGCCTGGAACGCATACAAGGGCTGATCAACCCCCAAATGCAATCCCAAGTCACGATAAAAATAGACCTCCCCGCCAATAGGGTGCACCATAAACAACGGTTTTTTCTCAGAACTCCCTTGTTGAATTAATACCAATGGCGAAGCATGACCCGCCAGGGTTGAATCCCCACTCATATCTGGGTGCGACGAAATCTCCCGAATATGGGCCGATAATTCCGCCACTGTAGATTTCTGAATCAATACATGAGAAGCAATAGGCGCATCAAATATCTCACTTAACCTATCCACCAGAGTCACTGCTATGAGAGAGTCTCCCCCCAAATCAAAGAAATCATCATAAATACCCAGCGTTTTTTCACCTAAACAAAACATCCAGGTCGCAGCAACTTTTTCTTCAATATCATCACGAGGGGCATCAACGTGTACCTTATAATTCGACTCCTCACCAGTTACCTCATCCGTTAGCAACAAAGTACTTTCCCGCTCATCGAACGGTAACAATGCTCTAGGCTCAATCCAATAAGGCTTGCGTTCAAAAGGGTAGGTTGGCAACGGCACACGATACCGTTGCCTAGCGCTGTGAAACTCCTCCCATTCAATATTCACATTATTCGCCCACAATCGCCCCAACGCCTTTAATAATTGCCGAGTATCAGAGACCTCCTCAAACGCATGACGCATCGTTGCAATGACCAAATCTTCAGATTGCTTTTTAGCGTGTTGCTTTGCCAAGGTTGTTAATACTTTGCTGGGGCCAACCTCTAGCAAAATAAATCGTTGTTCTGCATTACCCCCAAACTCACCGTCTCTATCTAACAACGTATGTAAACCATCATTAAATCGAACTTCTTTTCGTAAATGTTGCGCCCAATAGTCAGCAGAGGTCGCCTCTTCATCAGTAATATACTTACCTGTCACTCCGGATATAAACGGAACATTCGGTTTTTGCGGATATCTACGCCCAACAGAATTTTTAAATTTCTCTAACGCAGGCTCCATCATATGGGAGTGGAACGCATGAGAAGTATGTAACAAGCGATTTTGCACGCTATCCTCATTTAGCGTGTGCTGCAATGCAATAATGGCTTCGGAATCTCCCGAATAAACACAACGACTATCCCCATTAATCGCCGCCAAAGAAATATTTTCAGAAAGATACTTTCTTGCATCATCCTCCGACAACTGCGCCGACAGCATATCGCCCTCTGGTAAATTCTGGATCAGCTTGCCCCTTATCGCCACCAACTCCAATGCCTGCTCTAAACTAAACACACCGGCAAGACAAGCAGCGACATACTCACCAACACTATGACCAATCATAATATCCGGTTCAATACCCCAAGACATTAACGTCTTTGCCAAAGAGTATTCCAAAATAAACAATGACGGCTGTGTAATATAGGTTTGATGCAAAAGATCTGTTTGCGCACTAAAATCCAAGATATCAAGATTTTCATACAGGTAGACAAATCGCTCTTTTAATATTGTTCGACAGCGTTTCACTTCTTTCCGAAAACCCACCTCACCTTTATACAGCTGACTAGCCATATTTAAATACTGAGACCCTTGACCGGAAAACATAAACACTATTTTTCGAGGAGTTTCTTTATAAGCCGTCGTCACCACATCTTTATGATGTGGTTTTTCCAATTCCGCTATCGCCTCATCTTCATTACGACACACTAAGTAACGACGGTGATCAAAACGCTTTCGCCCCACCTGCAAGCTATAACACACGTTTGAGAAATTAACATTTTTTGTTGTTTTTAAATAATGTAACAACCGTTGCGTAACCGCCTCAAGGGCCGAAGGGGTCTTGGCAGACAACACCACCAATCGCCAAGCGCGAGACTTTTCTGACGGGCTTTGATTCGGTGATTCTCTTAATACGACATGAGCATTGGTACCACCAATACCAAATGAACTAACCCCGGCATACAATATACCGTCGGCAGTCCAATCCTTTAGCTCAGTGTTTACATAAAAAGGGGTTTTCTCAAAATTTATCTTTGGATTGTTTTTTTGATAATGTAGCGTAGGTGGTAATTTCTTTTGCTCTATCGCCTTCGCCACCTTAATTAATCCCACCACCCCCGACGCCGCATCCAAGTGACCTATGTTGGTCTTAACCGACCCAATTGCGCACGGATCACGTCGCAACGCTTCCGTTCGAAACGCCTCGCTTAATCCTTCAATCTCAATGGGGTCTCCCATCGGTGTTCCCGTACCATGGGTTTCAATATAACTGATATCATCGGGTGACATATCAGCACTCGCAATGGCAGATAAAACCACCTTTGCCTGGCCCTCAACTGCTGGCGAGGTATAACCGGGTTTATTAGAACCATCATTATTAATGGCGGTACCTTTAATCACCGCGTAAATATGATCATTGTTAACCAACGCATCATCTAAACGTTTAATAACAACGACACCGGCACCCTGGCCTTGCACAGTACCCTCGGCATCCGCATCGAATGCTCGACAATGACCATCAGGTGACATAATCATACCAGACTGATAAAGATAACCCGTTTTTTCCAACCGCCCCAAGGATACGCCACCTGCCAATGCCGTATCGCACTCCTGGTTTAACAATGCTTGGCACGCGGTATGGACTGCCACCAACGATGTTGAGCAGGCAGTTTGTACAACCACCGCAGGCCCATCAAGATTCAGCTTGTAGGCTATACGAGAGGCCAGATAATCCTTATCGTTTCCGATCATTAGCGGATAATCACCCACCGCCTGAACCAATTCAGGATGGCCGGATAAATTATTCATCATGTAGTTATTAATTCCAACACCCGCATACACGCCTGTTCTACCAGTCTCATTGCCTGGAACAAAATTAGCGTCTTCTAATGCCTCCCATGAACACTCCAAAAATAGACGCTGTTGGGGGTCCGTAATTTGCGCCTCCCGGCTAGAAAAACCAAAAAATGATGCATCAAACCCTTTAACATCTGAAATTGCACTTTTTGCTCTAACATATTTTGGGTTATTTAATAGCGCTTCAGACACTCCTGCCTCTTTCAACTCGTCTTTACTATAAAATGTTATCGACTCTTCTTTATTTGCAATATTATCCCAGAATTCATCAACCGTATTCGCCCCGGGAAATCGCCCCGCCATCCCGACAATGGCCAGCTTCATTCCAACCAATGCTTCCATTGATCGTCTACGTAACCGCAAACGTTCAAAGTGCTGGTCTTGATGAAGATAAAAAGTGTCATCTTCTTCATCATTTTCTAAATAGTGGGACAAGGCTTGTATCGTCGGATATTTAAACAAATCAACCATCGTCAATTTGTTTTTTAACATTTCTGGTAATTTTCCGAAAACTTTAGCCAACAATAGTGAATGCCCGCCTAAATCAAAGAAATTTTCATAAATGCTAATTTTTGATATAGGTAATAATGACAACCAGACATCTGAAATGATACGTTCAATTTCATTTCGAGGAGGTATGTATTCCTCATGATCCGATACACCTCTAATTGTCGGTATTGGTAATTTCTTTCGATCAATCTTTTTATTGGGTGTCAGGGGAAAAGCATCAAGAAAAACAAATGCCGAAGGTACCATGTATTCTGGAAGAATGTTTTTTAAGTAATCCCTCAACACTTCTCTCGACACAGTCCCGTCAACCGTATCTTTGTCATTAATGACATATGCGACAAGTACTTTTTCAGTAATACCTCCAACATCATCTCGTGGGACAACTGTCACATCACTTACAAGAATGTGATTTCTCAAAACTGTCTCGATTTCTCCCAGCTCGACTCTAAAACCTCTTATTTTTATTTGATCATCAATCCGACCCAGAAATTCAATATTGCCATCATCTAAATAACGAGCAAGGTCACCCGTTTTATAAATCCTATCACTACCCCCGTCATCAAATGGATTGGGGATAAATTTTTCATTAGTAAGATCTGGTCGGTTTAAATATCCTCTGGCTAAACCATCCCCCCCAATATGCAACTCCCCAGGAACCCCGACAGGCTGAGGATTTAAATACATATCAAGAATATAAATTGATGTATTCGCTATCGGCTTCCCTATCGGAGGTAATACACAACCATCAACTTGAGCCACTGTTGCCCAAACCGTTGACTCCGTAGGGCCATAGGCATTAAAAAAACACCTATCCTTTGACCACTTATTAGCTAGTTCAGCAGAACACGAATCGCCGGCTACGATCAATGTATGTAAATCCGGCAAAAGATCTGGTTGTAGAATGGACAGTACAGCGGGGGGCAAAACACTCCAATTTATTTTTTCTTCTTTTAGATACTTAAATAAACCCTCCCCAAGTAATGATTCTTTATTTGCTAAGTGTAATGTTGCAGCAGACTGCAAGGCCATAACTATTTCAAAAACAGATGCATCAAAATTAATGGATGCAAACTGTAAAACATTATCACCTGGCGACACATCAAAAACTTCTTTTTGCGCATGTACAAGATGCATCACCCCCCCATGCTCAATCATAACACCCTTCGGTTTACCCGTTGATCCCGAGGTATAGATAACATACGCAAGGTCTGTACTTTTTATATTAACACTGGGGGCACAAACGGGATAATTTTCAACAGTTTCATCGTCTGAAAACATCAACAAATATGACTCACCTGAAACAGAAAGATGCTTAGCCTTCCCTAAAGGTGCGAGCACAAAAGGTACATTAGCATCTTGCAATATTAAATTAAGCCTATCCTTAGGATAACCTGGATCTAACGGAAGATATGCAGCCCCTGATTTCAACACTCCAAGAATTGATACTATTACCAAAGGAGTCTTATCAATAAACAAACCAACTAGCGAACCGGAACCAACACCATTATTTATCAGGTAATTTGCCAATTTATTAGACTTCTCATCTAAATCTCGATATGTCAAACAATCATCACCAAAAACCACAGATTTATAATCCGGAAATTGTTTAGAAACATCTCTAAACAATTCAATAAAATTTGATTCTTTATCGTAATCTTTTTTAAATGCCAACCAGGAACAGGTAACCTGCTCTATTTGCTTGTGACTTAACAATGTAATATCAGATATACATTTTTCGAATTCATTAGACATGTTTTGCATAAGGTTTTGAAAGGATTCAGCCATCCTACACACTGTAGAATATTTAAATATGCTCGAATCATACTCGATTGAAAAAGTCATATCTCCATCGAATATATAAAATTTGAAAGAGACATCAAAACTATCTATCTGTTGGGCAATGGAAACCCTATCCCATACGCCCATTTCACCCATATCCCATTTATGCAACCCGGCGTGATCACTACTAACTAAAGGCTCATCCCGATTTTCAAATCTATTAATATTTTCCCACACAAATGTTGTTGAAAAAATATTTGGCTGATCATCATCTCTTTTAAGGGATAGCTTTTCTGAAATAAGCGACAAAGGATAACCAGAGAATTCAATAGATTTTTTTATTTTTGAAGACATTGATCTTACAAAATCTTCAATTTTATCGGATGCAATAATATTTGAACCGATAATTATTGGATTTACAAAATATCCATAAGCACCTGAAAAATCTTTACCTCTACCTGCTGTTGGTGTCCCTACAAATATTTCATTGCTCCCACTGTACTTATGAATAAACAGGTGGTAAGCCGCCATATACAGCGAGAATTTCGACACATCGACTCTTTTTGATAACTCATCAAAATTTGACACTATCTTTTTGTCGAGATCGAATTTAAAAATCTGACTTTTGCACAAATTTGATATTGGCCTTGGAAAATCCAAGGGAAAATCAATAGTCGTTTCCAAACCATCCAATTCTTCCAGCCAATAATTTAGCTGTCGCTCACCTTCATCACTATTAACAAAAACTTTTTGATCCTTAACAAATTCGCTATATTTTTTACAATCTTCAAATACCCCAACTGTTCTTTTTATTTTCAAATTCGAATACAGATCTCTCAGCTCGTTAACAAGTATCATCACCGACCAAAGATCTGTACTTAAATGCTGAAAGAAAAAACCCACAACTCGCTTTGCATTTTTTCGATGAAAAACAATCCATCTGGCAGGAGGGTTACTTTCCAAATCAAATTCACGATGTATCTGCTCCTCAAGGTGTGTATTGATGAAATCATATTCAGTCATTTCATCAATTGAATACTCTTCAAAAACAAATGGTTTCTCTTTAGGAACGTACTGTACGCAATCACCATCATTATCCCTGTACAAACTCATTAGAGACGGGTGTTTATGCACCAATACCTTTAACGCTTCTTTTAAAACCGCTATATCAACATGATCTGGAATACTCCATACCCAATGTAAATTATAAATGCCGGTTCCAGGCATACATTTATGTAACAACCACAAAGCCTGCTGCCCATAACTTAACGGGGTTTCTTCCAATGATTCATGTTGATCGGACTTCACTATTTACTCTCCAACAGGACTGGGTAAAATGTTGTAATGGTTGACTATTTTCGCGCAGGCCAGACAAAAACCTGAAAAAGGATACTATAATAGGACTAAAAAACAGAAATGTTATCGGGTGAAAATCCGACCTACCATGTTGAGTATAGACACTTATAAATGAATGTTAAAAAATAGCGATTACTTTAAAAATTTGTCAGCAAATTCAATGGCATTAACAGGCCGACCTAACAAATAACCCTGACCTTCATCACAACCTTGTTCTATTAGAAACTGAAGCTGAGCTTCTGTTTCTACGCCTTCTGCAATCACTTGCATCCCCATACTTTGCCCCAAGCGAATTACCGATGTAACAATAGCCTCATCGTTACTATCCACTTGAATATCCTTAACAAAGGACTGGTCAATCTTTAACTTATTGATAGGGAAACGTTTTAAATATGCCAATGATGAATAACCCGTACCAAAATCATCAATTGAGGTTTTAATTCCCATAGAATTGATTTTTTCTAATATAGCAATTGCCGCCTGCACATCCTCTACCAACACGCCCTCGGTAATCTCCACCTCCAAACACTGAGGCGCCAATCCACTTTGTCGAATGGCTTCGTCAATACAAGGAATTAGGTGGTGATGCCCAAACTGCCTTGGCGACAAGTTAATTGCAATGGTTAGGTTTCCATCATTATTCTTTTGCCACTCTTTTAGCTGAAAACACGCAGTGCGAATAACCCATTCGCCGATAGGAATAATACTGCCGGTTTCTTCAGAAATAGGAATAAAATCTGCTGGAGAGACCATTCCCTTATTAGGGTGAAACCAACGAATCAACGCCTCCATACCGATCAATTTTTTGGTTTTAATGTCAAATTGCGGTTGATAAAACAGTTCGAACTGATTCTTATCTACCGCCTTTCGTAAATCATTTTCTAAACGCAACATCTCCAAGGTTCTAGCATTCATATCCGCTGTATAAAACTGATACGTATCCTTTCCCTGCACTTTGGCTCGATACATGGCGGTATCTGCATTTTTAATCAGCATTTCTGGGGAGTCGCCATCTTCAGGATAAAGCGTAATCCCCATACTCGCGCTAATATGAAACTCGTTATTTTCCAATAAGAAATGTTCAGAAAACGTAGCTAATATTTTTTGGGAAAAGTTACTCACAATTTCCGGAGAACTGACATCCTCCATTAATATAATAAATTCATCCCCCCCTAAACGCGCCAAAGTATCTTCTTTGCGTATTAGGTTTGATAACCTCTCTGCCACCAACATAAGAAGGTGGTCACCCTCTACATGCCCTAACGATTCATTAATATATTTAAAACGGTCTAAATCAATAAACAGTACCGCGATTGAGTTATTATGCCGCTTAGCGCGGGTAATGGATTGCTGTATTCGATCCAACAGCAACAGACGATTTGGCAGTCCTGTCAGAGGGTCATGGTGCGCGAGAAACGCTAACTGATCTTGGGATTTCTTAATCGTACTGATATCTTGCATCATCACCAATACTTTCGCATGGGGCTCAATGGTGTTAACAGGTGTGGCAATGATTCGATAAAATGTCTCATTGTCAAAAGATGCATTAAATTGACGCAGCTTATTATCATTAAATATATCGTTTACCGGTGACAAAACCTCGTCAATCATTCGTGAATCAAAAGCATCCGTCACAAACTTTGATTGCTGATCACCAAACCACTTAATCATCACGCCATTCATAAAGTGAATGACCTGATTTTGATCCACCATCATCAGGCCTGTACCCGCTTGCTCTATCCCGTCCACAATAGCGCGGTAGTGCTCGGTACTTTCAAGCAACGCATTTTCTGCTTCTCTACGTGCCTTTCGCTCATAAAACTCATTCATTTCCCGTGTAATAACGGGCGACAAACGAGCCAAATTGTCTTTTTTAATAAAATCATTGGCCCCGGTTTTCATTAACCGAGCCGCCTCTTCTTCACCAATTGCACCAGACACCAAAATAAACGGGTGATCTTTATGGCTAGCTCGCCATTGTTCTAAGGCTTTTTCAGGAGAGTAACAGGGCATATGACAATCAGATATAGCCAAATCCCAATCTTGCTCTAGCGCCTTATCCATATCTTCTGCATTGTCCACACGGGCATGCGTCAGCTCAAAGCCTTCTTTCTTCAACACTCGAAGTAACAAAAGCTCATCAACCGATGAATCATCAATAATAAGAATATGTAATTTGTCAGGCATAAATCAGTAAAATTCGGGGTTTGTCGCCAAAAGTAACGCTTAGTAACGCTTAGTAACGCCTAATAACGCCTAATAACGATAAACAAAACGTTGATACCTGTAAAAGATAGACCAGATCGTAAAAGCCGCCTAGCTAATTACTTGATTTTAGCGATAAAATTGAATCTTTATCCAAATATGACTAATTAAGAACCAGCCATCAATAAACTCTCAGCAACTTCATCAAGTAGCTGTGCCATTTAACGTAAAATAAAAGCTAGCCCCTTGATTTACTTCACTTTCTGCCCAAATCTCACCGCCATGGCGCTTGATGATCCGGAACACCGTGGCTAAGCCAATACCGGAACCTTCAAATACACCAGCATCATGAAAACGGCGAAATGGTGAAAATAGCTCTACTGCATTGTTCGCGTCAAAACCCACTCCATTATCGAGTACATAAAATGTATGCTGGCTTCTATTCGTTTCGACCATACCAAAGCTGATAGCAGGGCTCCCCACACCATGACTAAACTTCCATGCGTTTGTGATCAAATTATCAACAATTTGTTTTAGTAAACGCAAATCTCCATGTGCCGTCAACCCCTGCTGCACCGTACTGGCAACCTCATGCTCAACCTCCATTATCCGTAACCAACGCAATTTATCCTCAACGAGTGTTGACAAATTAACCTCTTCTCGCCTTAATCCACTTTGCGCTGAGCGAGATAATACAATCAAACCATTAATAATCTCACGCATATTTTCGGACTCCTCAACAAGCTGAGCTGCATCCTGAGCACCCTGCCCACCGAGGCAAGGATTAAAGTCCTCTGCAAGCGCCTCAGTAAAGCCAATAATAGCGCGTAAAGGAGCCCTCAGGTCATGAGATACCGAGGCCGTAAATGCCTGCAGTTCATCATTAGCAGCACTTAGCTCTCGGGTTCTCTGAGTAACCTTTTTTTCTAGTGCCACATTAAACGCTTGATGCTCTTGATAAAGCTGCGCATTTTCAATGGATACTGCAATATGAGGTACTAAAGATTGTAAAAGTTGGCGGTGCTGTTCCGTAAACACGTCAGCGACTGAATGCGTTAGCAATAATAAACTTTGGCACTCTCCTTTGTGCTCCACGGGATAACATAACAATGACAACGTGTTTTGAGCCTGATTCATAATGCAATCACGACAATCAGTGTCGTTCGCCTCAGTACCGCTCAGCAATGTCGGATCAAATAGCGTACAACCGTTAACGAGTTCAATGGGTAGATCCATTATTGAGGCTTCGTGACCCAATACCTCGCTTCCATCCAAGCAAGCCACGGAAAGTGCCGTACACGTGTTATTCTCTTTTAACAGTAACGTACCGCGTTCAGCACCGGTATGCTTAACTACAAGTTCTATAATATTGGCTAGTCGCTGATTCAAGCCCAGCTCTTCCGTAATCTCATTGGATATTTTTAACAGCGTTCTCTGATCTCTAAATTCAGATGGCGCTTGTTGTAATAGGAATTGACCGAAGCGCCGCTGGAGTTGCTCTATTTTTAAAGCACAACCCCAACGGTGGTATCCTTGCAGCGCCTTTTTGATATGATATTTGACGTAATCAAGTCGCCCCTGTTGCTGCCAATAAGATGCATGCAACTCATGGGTCAGCGCATACATCTGAATAAAACCGTTTTCCTTCGCATCAATTGCAGCCAACTGATAGGTGTCTGTTGCCCTAGGGTCCCCTTTTAATCGCTGCTGCTCCGCTTCAATTAGTAAGGCTTTATGCTTGAAATTAGGAGGATATGTTATCGCTATAGCATTGATGTATTGAACAGACTCACTTGCAAGTGTGAATGCCGCGTTAATACCAAATGGATCATCAATGGATGTATTTAGAAATTGTGATATTGCGTGCAGAAAGTGATTATCATCACCTATCGAAAATGCGTGAACGGTTTTCAGTAACTCAAAATCCTTCACATAACAATTCACCACATTATCATATTCCCCCAACCAGAAATGACGCTGCAGCCTAAGATGACAGTACCCCCCATAAGCAATCGAATTATTTAACACATCCCACTGCGAAGATGAAAACGTGGACCGCTCCAACAAATCGGAGGCACTTGCATCAACCAATTGATCTATAAGGCGATAATAAAACTTCCCTACACTAACAAAACCTCCACATGAAAGAAGAAAAACTTTCAGCCTCTCCGCTTCCTTTTTTAACTTAAGAAGAGGTATTCCTGCCGAAAAAGAAACAATCATTTTATTAGAAATACATGCAAGATAAGGTAAATATTCACCTTTAGAAAAACTATATTCTGCCCCTACATCAAGACATTCAATACATTCATACATCGACCGACAATAACGACCTCCATAAGTACCAATTGTATTATATACAAACCCTCCTCCTGGAAATCCGCTATCCTCATCAACAATCTCACGAGATTTTTCAGCAATAACCCCTCCTATATTAGGCTGCCCTATGCTACAAAGCATAGAATCAAAAACCCCCAGTAGCTGAGGTGTGTATTTCGTAAATCCATTTATTAAAAAGCTATTCATGCCTACCAAGCCAAACCACTCAGCCCACTGAAATCTAGAGCTACTTAAACCTAACAACATTACATTTGCAGTAATCGAATGAAGAGTCGTTAACGCAACTGAATCTTCAGGCACGAGTTTATATGCTACATCAACCTTATCCCCCCCCTTATTCTCATAAAATGCCTTCCATTGAAATTTTATTTGTTGAGAAATATCACCTCCAATTTCTGGAACATCAACACCAAGTAAAGCCAAGCATTTCAGTGAATACGAAACAGTCGTCTCAAAATCATCAAGAACAAAAGCCAAAGGTGTTTGCTGCGCATATGAGGAGGCTTGCAACAAAGGTTCAGAATTAATACTGCGATAACGATCATAAGAACTTTCCGCCAACACTGTATCGCTTACCAGATAAGCTAGCATTCCTCGTAATAACAGAATTTCACTAACGTTTTTTTCATACACTTTTTTATAGTTCGCCTCCTTTCTATCCTTACAAATATCAACAAGTTCAAGAGCACATTTCACATATTGTAATGACATTTTATATGCGGATTTTTCTTTTGCTAGCACAGCCCCTTCTAAAAACGTGCGAACCAATACTTTCATTTCACTTTCGCCAGGTAATGTATAAAATCCAGGTCTAGAAAAAGCTTCGAACAAATGAGGCAAGGGGTCACCACAGAAACAACCGCCATCAGCCATAAATATTTTTCCAATCACACCGTGCCGATGAACAATGTCATCCACACTTTGAAGCTCATAATATGCATGCATGATTCGATCATGATTAAAAATATAACTGCCATGCTGATCTACCGAGCGTTGCAAATACCCTTGTTGATACACTGGATTGAGGTTTGTCCTTATCCAATCAATATCTTTCCCAGAAACCTTTGATAATAAGTCTTCATTAAATCGTGTTCCAAGACAAGCTGCCCACTGAAGCAGCTCCTGGGTTTCTTCAGATTGCTGATGTAATGTTTCAATCAACAGTGCCGCCACATTGCCTGAAGTCCCAATCGAATTCAATCTTTCACAATCCCACCGCCAAACCCCTACACTATTATCATAGAATAAAGAACCGTCATTTTTTTGGTAAGCAACCTTAAGAAATTCACGAAGAAACAATGGATTTCCTAGTGTTTTTTTCATAACCACATCTACAATATCGTCAAACATGCGATCTGGATTATGAAATGTAGCCGCCAACAATTCTGACACTTGATATGAATTTAAATTCCCAAGTGGAACCAAAACCAAATTAAACCCTTCATCCACCACACTCTCTTTTAATAAAGTATAAGGATGTGACTTTCCTACTTCCTCTTCCCGGCAAGTAAACATTAACGTAATGCGATGATTATTTTCTTTTACCAGCGCCTCCAATAACCCCAGGCTCGGCGCATCACACCACTGAACATCATCAATTATTAGAAGTACCGATTCCAATATACTAAGGTGGCGAAAGAAAATCGCGGTATGCAATTTCAATTGAATATCTACATTATATGGCGCCCCCTTATCGAGGACATCAGAAGTTTCAAATAACAACCGAAACCCTGGACAAAGTCCAATAAGAGTATGAGGGTTCTTGTTCAAATCATCCAACAGTTTGTCTCTCCACGAAAGAAATATCTTGTCGGGCAACTCCAACAACATATCAACGATTTGTGAAAGAGCTTGTGAAAGAGCAAGATGTGGACTTTTATTATAGGCCTCAGTTTTTCCCCAAAGAATTAATACCGGCTGTTCAACAAAGTGTAATATAGCTTCATTTACTAATGACGTTTTTCCACAGCCACCCTCTCCTTCCACTACAATCAATGCAGGTTTATCACCCTGACCGCTTAATGACTTCTGCAGCTCCAACAACTCCCCTTCCCTGCCATATAACTTTGTTGGGATCAGCAATTTCTCTGGAACATCATTTGCTCCCAATGAGTCTGGGCATAAAGGCATCCCTGTTTTCACAGCGAATTCAATAGCTTCTAAATCCTGAATCAAACACCGGCCATTTTGATAACGATCTTCTGGAGCCTTGGCCATTAGCTTCTGCACTAAAGCAGACAATGATGCTGGCAACAGGGGATTAATAGTATCAAGAGGAACAGGGTGCCGCGCAATATGGCAGTGTATTAGTTCGGGCAAGTCGCTTGCAATAAACGGAGGGCGACCACTGAACAACTGATACAGAGTAGCGCCAAAAGCGTAATAATCAGAACGGTAATCTATATTACGATTGAGTCGCCCAGTTTGCTCAGGGGAAATATACGTAAGCGTGCGATTCTGATCTGTTACCGTCCAATCATTAATATTTGAACCGCTAGGGAACGCTGCTCCAAAATCAATTATTTGTAATTGATCCGTTTTTTCATTAACAGTAATATTGGCAGGATTGATATCATTATGAATAACATCCTTTTGATGAAAGGCGGAAATCCCTTCGGCTAAAATAACACTCCAACGCAATAAGCGTAATAAGTATAAATGAAACAATTCCGAATTTTCTAAAGGCCAACAAACATTTTCCTTTAACGTATTATTTATCCAAGAATGTAATGACTCACCACCTGTATCCTCCAGTAGTAACACACACCCAGCACCATCTAGAACATACTTCACTACCCTATTTACCGCTGGGTGGCAGACTTTTTGTTGTGCAAGACAACTCGTTCTATATTGCTCAATTAGGCGTTCATCAGGTACATCCTGGGATGTGCTCTTAACAACTATCGGCACAGAGTTCTGATACACACCCCGCCGCACATTAGTTACAGAGCTATTATAAAGAGTTTCTGTAAATATAATATCAGCGTTAATACTCACAGAGAATTTCCATTGCTAAGGGTAAAATAGAATATAGCCCCGTTTTCAGGCTTACTTTTTACCCAAGCATTACCGCCATGGCGTCTAACAATTCTATAAACAGTCGCTAATCCTATGCCTGTACCTTCAAACTCATCAGACAGATGAAACCTACTAAATGGAGAGAAAACCCCTTCGACATTATCCGCATCAAAACCAACTCCATTATCCCTAATATAAAACGTGTGAGGGTTCCTCCCGGTTGATACCATACCAAAATGTATTTCAGGCCTTTGACCCCCTCGACAATATTTCCATGCATTTTCCAGTAAGTTATCAACCACTTGCCGTATTAAACGCAAGTCACCATTAGCGGTTAATCCTTGCTGAACATAGTGGTTAACACTGCTTTCTGGCTCCATCGTATGCAGCCAACGTAGCTTGTCTTCCACCAAAGTTGATACATTCACTTCCTCCCATAATAAGCTGCTTTGTGTAAAACGTGACAACGTAAGTAGTCCATCAATTATGCCTCCCATTGTGTTAGATGCCTCCACTAACAAGTCGACATGATTTTTTCCTTTAAGAGTTAAACACTCTCCATAATCTTCAGCTAATGCTGAAGTAAACCCACTTATTGCCCGTAACGGTGCTTTCAGGTCATGAGTAACAGATGCTGTAAATGCTTCCAGCTCTTCATTCGTCGCCTGTAGTTGATTTGTACGTTGGTCAACTTTTTGTTCCAAAATACTATTAAATCCTTGCCTTTCTTGGTACAACCGAGCGTTCTCAATCGATACAGCAAACTGGGGGGCTAATTTATTGAGAAACCTCAAATCTTTCCGGGTGAAAACATTCCCCAAAAATGTATGGCTCAACAACAACAAGTTGTGGCAACACCCCTTATATAGGATGGGGTAACAAAGCAATGATTGAATATTCTCAGAATAAAAAAAATCAGCATCCCCGCTCTTTGGCGTAAAATCACGAAAATCTCGTACTAACAATAATTGTTTTGACTCAGCACACTCAGCAACCAGGTTCAACGGCAAGGTAAACTGATCACCTTTTTTTACCTGATAAATATTACACCCTTTACTTCCAGATTCATCTGTCAAATGAGCAACCACTTGCGGCTGGAAATGGCCTTCGGATTTCAGCAACAAAACACAGCGATCTGCCCCCGTATTCTCAACAACTATTTGTACAATTTGTAATAACCGTTGTGCCAAGTTTAATTCTTTAGCAACCATATTGGCTATTCTTAACAACGTTTTTTGACCTTGTATGTTTGATAATGACGCAACCCCATCATTCTCATCAATGATCTGTGGCGTACTCACAGGCATCCAACTTGAAGATAATGATTGATAATCTAGCGACATACCAAATTCATCATATAGCGCTTCCAACTTTAAAACGCATCCCCAGCGCTGATAGCCTTGCATTGCTTTTGAAATATGGTATTTAGTATAATCTAATCGGCCTTGGTCTTGCCAATAACGCGCATGTAGTTCATGTGCCAGCGCGTACATATGGATAAATCCATTTTCTTTCGCCTCAATTGCTGCTTTTTGATAGAGTTCAGTTGCATCAACATCACCACTTAACCTATACATCTCTGCTTCGATCAGGAGCAACTTATGTCGAAAGTTTGGTGGATATATTCTTGAAATATTTTTAATATGGCGCAGTGATGAATCAAATAGTGCATTACCAACATCCCCAGTCCGCAAACAAGATATCACATAAATAAAACAATTATCATCTACCGGAACCATGCCCTGAAGCTTATCTAATTCATTTTTTTCTCTTTCATAATGAATCACGACATTCTTATATTCATTAATCCAAAAATAGCGCTGTAGCTTTAAGTGATGATATGCTCCAAAAGCAGCAGATTCAGACAGTTCTTTCCATTGCATCCCCGTAAACCCTGGTTTTCTCAAAAAATCTATGCCTTCCGGCAACATTAGTTGCTCTACTAATTTGGAATAATATTTTCCAGCGGAAACAAGACCACCACAAGAAATCAAAAAAACCTGATGCTCGTAAACAAATTCCCGTATTCTATGCAGCGGTACTCCCGCTGAAAAGGCGACTACTATCTTATTCGATACACAGGCTACATAAGGTAGGTACTCTCCTTTATCAAAACTACTTTTTGCACCTTCATCCAAGATGGAAACACAACGAGACATTGAGTTACTATATCGACCTGAATAAGCCCCTACATTACCAAAAACAAATCCCATACCAGAAAAACAATTACTTTCCCCCAACAAATCTAGTGTTTTGTTAACAATTATCTGATCAAACACATTCGTACTTTGAGGCGCCGTTAGAGAATTATATACCGCCAATAACTGCAAAGATGAAGTTGAAATACCTGCCACTAAAAGATTATTAATACCGACCAATCCAAACCATTCTGCCCAAATATAATTGGCTTTTGTACCTAAAAGCAACATCATATTTGCAGCGACAGACTGTAACATCGATCTATTATTTTCATCAAATCCCTTTGGTATGCGCAATGCCACCAGCTCATCAAGCCCACCAAGGCATTTGAATTCCTCTCGCTGTCCGTCCAATTGTATCGCTATGTCATCCCCGAAACTGGGCGTATCAACACCGAGTAAACGAAAACAATTTAACGAACAGTTAATGGAGCCATCAATATCTCCACGCATAAATGCGAGAGGGGCTTGCATGGAAAAAGATGCCGCTTGCAAATTCACATCAGCGTTCATTAACCGGTAACGGTGAAAACTCTCTCCTCCCAAGTGAATATCAGCAGTAAGATAGCCCAGCTCACCTTGCAATAAGAATAGCTGCCCCAATCGCCCACAATCATCCACTTCCTTTGTTTCTGCAATATTCAGAGCACACTGTATATATTGCATTGCAATATCATTGGCCGTTTTTTCCTTAGCGGATAAAGCACCCTCATAGAAGGCATCAATAATTTTCATGCAGGTATCGGCATCAATCAAATCATTCAGTTGCTGTCGATCTCGTAATGCTATAAGAAAATGTGGTAAAGGGTCATCGCCAACCCTGCGCTCCTTTTCCGAACATGCCAGTCCAATTATCCAGTGTCGCCGCGAGGCGCTCTCACTAGGTAATAATTCATAATACGCTTGACGAATACGATCATGATTAAATGCATAGTTCCCCAACTGATCCGCAATACGATGGATATACCCTTGCCGATACACTGCATTAAGGTGCACCTTAATGTCTGCAATGGAGATTCCCGTTACACTGGACAATAAGCCTTCACTAAAGCGTGTGCCAATACAGGCAGCCCATTGAAGCAGGTCTTGTGCATTTGAATCTTGTTGATGTAAAGCATCGATCAGTAGAGCTGTCACATTTCCCGAAGTGGCTATTTGTTTTAAACGTCGTTTGTCCCAATGCCAGCGCCCTTGCTGATTATCATAATACAACGTTTTATGATTGACATTATGTGCGGCTTTTAAAAATTCGTGAACAAAAAATGGATTCCCCAAGGTTTTTTTAAGTATGATTTTTGCTAGCTCATCTAACCGTTCTTGCTCAATATGAAACGTAGCCACGAGTAATTGGGTGATTTGTGAAAAGTCTAGATTTTTTAATTTGATTATAACTGAAGCAATACCCTTATCATGAATCGACTGTTTCATCATGCTATACGGGTGACTATCATCGATTTCTTCTGATCGACAGGTTGCTATCACTGTAATTCTCGGGTGATTGGCGTTGATCATTGCCTCTAACAAAGCAATGCTCGGCCCATCACACCATTGCACGTCATCGATAAACAGTAGAACAGGATCCAGTACACATAAATGTTGTAAAAATATCGATACATGCAACTTAAGTTGGATATCAGCATTATGTAGAGGTGTTTTTTCCGAGACGCTCGCAGTTTCAAATATCTCAATCAATTCAGGGCATAAACTGATCAAGGTATGAGGGTTGTTATTCAGTGCCTCTAACAACGTCAATCGCCAAGGGATAAACTGTTCATCCGGCATAGACAACAACAACTTAACACTTTTTGCCAATGCTTGTGACAATGCATTATGCGGCTTCTTGTTATAAGCATCATTCTTGCCTGCCAACAGTTGGTAAGAGGAATCAACAGTATGTAAAATCGCCTCTGTGATTAATGTTGTTTTTCCTCCACCTGCCTCGCCCTCGACGGCAATCAATGCAGGCTTATCATGATCGCTATTGAGCGCTTTTTGTAGCGTTGCCAATTCGTCTTCTCTACCATAGAGCTTTGCAGGAATCAGTAACTGTTCTGGCACATCATTTTTTCCCAATTCCGACACCGGAAATGGTATGCCGCTAATCAATGCATGCTCAATAGCTTCTAAATCTTGTATTAAACAACGACCATTTTGATAACGATCTTCTGGCGCTTTTGCCATTAATTTTGTCACTAATGCCGACAAAGATTCTGGGATTAATGGATTGATTGTATCCAGAGGCACAGGATGCCTCGCAATATGGCAATGAATAAGCTCTGGTAAGTCATGAGCAATAAAAGGAGGCAAGCTACTAAGCAACTGATACAGGGTTGCCCCTAACGCGTAATAGTCTGAACGATAATCAATATTTCTATTGAGTCGCCCCGTTTGTTCAGGAGATATGTAAGTAAGCGTTCTGTGTTGCTCGACTATTGTCCATTCATTTATATTTGATCCATCAGGAAAAGCGGCCCCAAAATCAATTAACTGCACCTGGTCAGTATCTGGATTCACGACGACATTGGCTGGATTAATATCGTTATGAATAATGTTCTGTTGATGACAGGCACTAAGACCTTGCGACAAGGAAATACTCCATCGTAATAAACGCAACATCCATGAATGATATACCGCTGGATCTTCTAGGGGCCAACGAGAATACTCCGCTCTGGTCAACTTTATCCATTCTTTAAAGGTAATACCCCCGACATCCTCCAACATAAGAGAGCGACCAGCACCTTCGCTTATTTCTTCAATCACCTTATTTACGGCAGGATGATCTACTTTGTTTTGTGCAAGGCGGCTTGTTCGATATTGACCTATTAATGACTCATCAGGAACATCTTGCGCGGTAGATTTAATAATCACCCGTGTATCGTTATAAATACATCTCTGCACCCGCGTGACAGAGCTATCATACAACGTCTCTAAAATAACGATGTCATTAGACGGGCTCATGGATTTTCCCCATGAAAACCATCGGTATGATTTAGTTGAAAATAGAACGTCGCACCTTGACTCGGTTCACTTTTCGCCCAAACTCTTCCTCCGTGACGTTTTACGATTCGATACACTGTTGCCAAACCAATTCCCATACCTTCAAAATCTTTCACTTGATGAAGTCGGCGAAACGGCGCAAAT
>MAAC01018201.1_pt1 | contig 39511 bp, 33 predicted proteins | sample 1115981 | NCBI WGS metagenome assembly MAAC01 (sample SAMN04961126, study PRJNA320927) | seawater metagenome | isolation source: sample BD02T64 sea water enriched with oil for 64 days | place: USA:Gulf of Mexico | collected 2013-07-27 | reverse complement strand
AGAGGTCAAGAAGCTTCGTTGCCTTCATTTTCTACATTACCCTTGTTCAGGTGTTGAATAGATCCGTCAAGTTCACCCCGATGTCGCACGATCGAAAAATGTTTAATAAGCGCATTGACGGTAGGGTAACGAAGCAACTCTGTGGCAGGTATTGTGCGACCAATAAATTCTTGCAACAAATCAACAAGCGCTATCGCGTCGATGGAATCAAGGCCTAACTCAGAGAAAGTTAAATCTAAATCTAGAAGATGGCTATCAACATTAAGATGATTTGCTAACCACGATAACATTTGTTCCTGTAAGTCTTGCTGGCTTTCACTAACCAAACTAACGACTTTATTTTCAATTTTCTTTGGTTTTACTTCTTGAGATGATTTATTCCCCCAGCAATAAATCACCTTGAGCTGATTCGCTTCATATTGTCGCTTAGCATCAACTCGTTGAATTTTTCCACTTGACGTTTTAGGAAGTGATCCAGCAGCAATAAACACAATCGATTTTGCAGATATGCCATGTCTAGACGATATTTCACCAGCGCCTTTTAACGCTAACTTAGCCCACCCATCCTCCGTCAAATCAATCGCTTTCGAAACCTCCTGTACCACTATTAACTGTTCTCCCTCTGCACTGGGCACTGTAAATGCAGCACCGCAGCCCTTTCTAATATGCTCAGACGTCTTCTGAAATGAAAGTTCCAAATCTTGCGGATAATGATTTCGACCAGCGACAATTACTACCTCTTTTAACCTACCAGTGACAAATAATTCACCGCCATCCATAAAGCCCAGGTCACCGGTTCGTAAATAGGTCATTCCATCGTTGCTATTATCATCATTCTTAATGGATGCGCGGAATACTTTTTCTGAATATTGTGGTTTACCCCAGTATCCAGCACATACTGATGGGCTATTAACCCAAATTTCTCCGATTTTTCCACTCTCTACACGACAATTTGTTGAAGGGTTTACAATCTCAACCAATGTCTGGGATGCAAGTACTCCAGAACTGACCAACTCTGCCCGCTTATTCGTTGCCAATTTCTTTTTACTCTCACCAATGGCCAACGCATCCAAACAAGTAGGCCGTGTTAGCATGCCTCTTCCTTGAGGCGATCCAGCAACAAACAACGTGGCCTCTGCCAGGCCATAACAGGGTAAAAATGCATTATCTTTAAACCCCGTTGAAGAAAAGTATTCGGAGAAACTACGCAAGGATGCCGCCTGAATCGGTTCAGCGCCATTAAATGCAACATCCCAATGACTGAGGTCTAAACTATCCCTTTGCTCTGGCGTAATTTTTCTTACACAATATTGATAAGAAAAATTTGGCCCTCCGCTAAATTTGGCTTTTCGATCACTTATGGCTTTTAACCATATATAAGGTGTTTTCAGGAAGGTTAACGGTGACATCAACGTCACACTACTACCCAAATAAAGAGGCATCAAAATACCACCAATCAGCCCCATATCATGAAATGGAGGCAACCAAATCACTGTTTTGTAGTGATCGGCACCTAACTCTTGCTTATTTTTCTTTTAAAGTTCTCCAATAAATTCCTGTGACTAACCATCACTCCTTTTGGGTGACCCGTCGACCCAGAAGTATATTGTAAAAAGGCAATATCATCGGGATTAGGTTTAAACACAGCAAACTCAACATCAGAAGCGATAGCGATAGTATCTGTCGAACAACAAATAACATCCGTTTTTTCAGCATTAGAATTAATCCAGTATTGAATCATCGGTGTCAGCATTGACTGCGACAAAATCAACTCCGCATCACAGTCTTTAATAATGCGAATTAAACGCTCAATGTCTTTTTCACCCATTGGTGGATAGGCCGGAACAGGGGTAGCACCAGCGCACATGCAAGCAAAAAATGCCTTGATATACTCTAATCCAGGGGGGTATAACAAAATAACATTCTTGCCCTGAACTCCTTTCTCTACCAGATCTGCCGCAATACTCCGAGCATCTAAATACAAATCAGAAAAGCTTAACGTCGATTCAACATTACCATCCTCTCCTAAAAATTCAGCAAAAAGCCTCTCCCCTAACGAATCTGATTGGGAAAACAACATGTCAACTAAGCTAGTATATTCTTGCATCTCATTATTCATCAAAATCTCCACACAGTATTTTTTAGACAGAAATAATCCTGTAAAAACACCATGAATTCAGATCGCAAAGAAAACGAATAAAGAGCACTTCGTCAAATTCCCTTTTTTCTTTATTGTTTTTATTGGCATTTTTGTTGGGGTTTTAAAAAGTATAAGGGGCAAAAATAGTAAACACTTGTATTTTTTAGACTAAAGTTGTGTAACAAAAGGAGGTCTTTCGTTTACAAACAGAGTGTTTTTTACTCGGAAAATATAACACCACCGTTCCATAATATCAGTTAAGGTGTTGATTTTTCTACTATCTCATTCAGTTGATTAAAAAACGCCCGCTCATTAGCTTTTATAAAAAAATGTCCCCCTGAAAGGCTAATATTTTCAAAATTTGCATGAGTACAATCCCCCCAGGCCCTGATTTCTTTTGGTAAAACCAATATGTCTGAAGGTGATGAAAAGGCAATAATAGGCACGTTCAATTTCGGATTCGATAACGCAACAGCTTTCTCGTTAAGCTCCAAATCATTACGAATATGGGGTAAAAAATAATTAAGCATGTCTTTATCATTTAACAAAACATCGGGGACACCTCCAAACCTTACAAGTTGATCTATTAATTTTTTATCACTAGAAAAGTCCATTTTTTCCCGGGCATGCATCGTTGGTGAACGTCTAGCACCCACACATAGCACATCGATTGGACACCCTAAATCCCTCAATTTTATTGCCAACAAATAAGCAACTAACGCCCCAAAACTATGACCATAAAGTACAATTCTCGCACCATTAAATAAGGATAACTCATTAATATAATAGGCAATCATTGTTGACATTGTTTTGGCAGGTTGCTCCCCTATCAATGTATCTCTACCCGGATATGCAGCACCCCACACCTCAATATCATTCCCTAAAAAAGCATGCCACTGGCGGAACATTGACGGACTTCCACCGGCATTAGGAAAACAAATAAGGCGTGTTTTAGCGCCATCATTAGATTGATAGTTGACCATCGATTTATTGGTATTAAATTTCATTAGTGATACCCTGAACAAATTTACGACGAAAAATACTATAAAAAGTGCAACATATAATACAAAACAAAACATATTACAAAAAATAGTGATCAAAATAATAAAACATCATTATTGGCTACCATACTCATGAAAAACAAAAAAACACTGCTCATCATATTACCAACACTAGCGTTCCTTATTCTATCGTTACCTTATATTCTTAATATAAAATACCATAGTGATATCGAAGATTACTTCCAAAAAAGCGAAAGATCTTTAATTGATTATCAATATTTTAAATCAAAATTCGGCAATGAAAATTCGCTATTACTAGCGGTATCTCTTACTGAAAAAAGCTCAACATTGCTAACCAAAAATAACCTAAACAGTCTATCAACGTTACTAGAAGATATTAGAAAAAACGCCAAAATAAAGGCCGTATCGTCAATTTTAGACACCTCCGTCACATCGTTTACACGCGGGGAACAAAAAACAATATCCTTACAAAAATATCTTATGAACGATAACGGTGAAGATATATCCGTTATATTTAGCCAGATTTCCGACAATCTGAGAGGATCCACTTTTTGGTTATCCGCTGATTTATTGACCACGGTTGTTGAAATAGATTTCATTGACACAGTAGCAGCACAAGCATCGTACAAACACTTGCTCCATCAAATATCCAATAACCCGCAAATATCCAACAAGTTTACTATAAAACCTTGGGGCCCCGTGGCAGTTAAGGTCGCGTTAAACGAGGCATTATTACACGATGGCGTATACCTATTCCCTGTAATACTACTTTCGGGAATCACATTACTCTATTTTTTCATTGGCTCTGTAAAGCTCATTTTCGCGGGCATAGTCACAATTGTTACCTCACTGCTGTTGACGCTGGAACTATCAGGATTAGTATCGGCTCATATAAATCAGACCTCTGTCCTCGCATTTGGTATTGTCTTTATTATTTCACTGGCCGATGTCATCCACGTTTTGATGTGTTATCAATCGCAAAAACGGCTTGGAAAAAAACAAGACATCTATGACGCCATCAAACAGAAATTACGCCCTTTGTGTCTTACCACGCTAACGACTTGCGTAGGTTTTCTAAGTTTAACCATCGCTGGATCACCTACTTTTTCTACCTTTGGCTGCATTGCCGCAACAGGTGTGGCGCTAGCACTGTTCGTTACATTATTTTTTCTTCCGGTTATTGTCGAAACACTTTCACGGGCACAGCCCTCTAAACTACCCGAGCAAGATAGAAAACCGTTAAAAATACTCAATTCAATTATTGCCAATAGCCCAAAATGGCAACAGAAGAAATACAGATGGCCTCTCATTATCGTTCTTACCTTAACGTTTTTCCTATGCGTTGGTTTGCCACAAAATACGTTACACAATGATTCATTAACCTATTTTCAAAAATCAACGCCGATACATCAAGCAACAACACAGTTCGAAAAAGCGTTCAATACTCACCAAGGGTTAGCCATACTTCTCACGTTGAAAGATCAGGACTCTGTCTACTCCCCCGCAACAGCCATTACTATTGATCGATTTCATCAATGGTTAGATATACAAGACTGGGCCAGCATTCACACGGGGTATTTGCCGACCTTAGTCAATATTTACCGCAACCTTCACGACAATGATTTTCGCTGGCAACAACTACCCAAAGATCCAGGTCAAATCGCTGAATTATTCAATTTATACGAAATGGCTAGCGACAAAAACTCCCTATCACTTTTAGGTATAAAGTCAGCAGATACTAAAACGGGTACACCCAATATACTGATATCCGTCGGTATTCCAGAAACATTAAATCGAGATGTATTAATAATCCAAAAACAAATTGAACATTGGTTTCAACATAATTCACCCTCAATACAGGTAACGGTAAGTGGCCAAGCTATCCTGTTCGCTAATGTCGGATGGAACCTGACATTAAAAATGCTAATGGGAGCGGTGCTTACAATGACAATAATTACCCTCATTATCGGACTCGTCTTCCAGAACACTCACCTCGCTCTTCTGAGCATTATTCCCAACGCCCTACCCGCTCTGGTTTGCCTCGGGTCTGTCGGGTGGCTTTCAGGGAAGATTAACTTTGCAATTGCAGGCTCTATTAGTATTGCATTAGGTATTGTTGTTGATGACACGATTCATATACTTAGTGATTACCAGCACTTACGTAAACAAGGCGTTTCACCGCATAAAAGCATAAAAACAACGCTCACCGAGACGGGACCAGCACTACTACTGACAACCCTAGTATTAACTGCAGGCTTTAGCATTCTTAATTTTGCATCATTTATCCCTAATCAACACACCGCGCAAATGATTACAGCGATGGTATCAAGTGCCATTATTTTTGATTTCTTATTACTTCCTTACCTTTTAGTCACGTTTGATCACAAGCTTTTCCCTGCGTCCACTTCACCAAACTCAACCTCAAGCAGCACCATATCTAATACTACTCCCTGTACTGTGCCCGGCACCATATCCACCACCATGCCTAGCCCGGCACCCACGAACTCATAAAAGCAAATACTAAACCATAAAAAACCCATCTAATATAACCACTTACCTTACTTAACCGAATATTACTTTCGGATACTACCAATCGTCCCAGGGCTGGCTAAACTTAGCTTATACACCCTTATTCTTTTAAGACTAATTCGGACAATTGTGCCTACTGACAACCTTATAAATGAAGATTTTCTAATACTTGTTGTTGATGATGATGACGCAATACGATTTGTCGCATCTGATACCCTGGCAGATGCTGGCTTTAATATTATTGAAGCCAAAAATGGCAAACAAGCACTCGACGTCTTTAAAACTCACAAACCAGACCTGGTACTGTTAGATTTAGTCATGCCTGAAATCGACGGTTTCCAGGTGTGTGAAGCATTACGCGCACAACCTCAGAATGAAACCTTACCCATTATGATAATGACGGGGTTAGATGATGAAGAGTCTATCGCCCGTGCATTTGAAGCCGGCGCTACCGATTTTATAATCAAACCGCTCAATCACTTTATATTAGAGCAACGCACACGTTATATTTTACGTACCAGCCGTGTACTCAAGACATTGGAGCAAAGAGAGGCCCGCCTTAACAATGCCGAGCGTATTGCAAAACTCGGAAGCTGGGATTGGAACGGTCAAAAGAAAGCCTTGCGAGTTTCAAAGGAATTTAACCGGATATTGGGCTTTGCTGAAGATCATCCCACAGCTATATCCGATATGGTTGGTTTGTTTAGAGGTGAAGAAAAGGATCGCGTTAAGACTCTTTATCAACAGGTGCTTAAAGACAATGGAACCTCCTTTGTACTTGAACACACGATGTACCCCACAGAAGAGCACCCCATTCGTGTTCGCCAAGAAGCTGAAATTACCTATCTTGAAAATGGGCATGTTCGTGTATCAGGCACATTACACGATATAACAGAAGAAACCTCCAGCAAGGATCAAATCCTACAACTGGCCTATTACGACACACTCACCTCCTTACCCAACCGAACCTTTTTCAAAACACACTTAGAGTATTCCGTTAAACAGGCCAAGAAAAATAGTTCTTGTTGTGCCGTCATCTTGCTAGATTTAGACCTTTTTACTCGCATCAACAACTCTCTTGGTCACGATGCTGGCGATAAACTATTAACAGTAATCTCGCAACGTTTTTTGGAAGCGATGAACAACCCGGGTTGCATTAAGCTTAACCAAGCCGCCATTGACCCTCACACGGTTACCGAGAAATCCGACGACGTATTGGCAAGATTGGAAGGCGATCAATTTGTCGTTGTTCTGAACAATTTTAGTCGATTAGATGACGTCATCGCCGTTATTCAACGACTATTAAAACGCCTTTCAACACCCATGCAATACAACACCCAATCTGTTGTGCTCACGGCTAGTGTGGGCGTTTCCCTTTACCCCGTGAACGGTCAGGACAGCGAAACACTCGTAAGGAATGCAGATGCAGCGATGCGGTTCGCAAAATCCCAAGGGCGAAATAACTTCCGCTTTTACTCCAGTGAAATCGATGCAAAATCCAAAGAACGTCTTTCTATTGAGAATGACTTACGTCACGCCATTCATAATGGCGACTTAGAATTACATTACCAGCCAAAAATTAACCTAGCGACAGAAGAAGTCACTTCAGCAGAAGCGCTAGTACGCTGGACTCATCCAGAACGAGGTATGATCTCTCCTGGCCAATTTATTCCTATGGCGGAAGAACTCGGTTTAATAAACGAACTGGGAGATTGGTTAATAGAGGAGGCTTGTCAGAAAACCAAACATTGGAATGATTTGGGTATCGGACCGATTAGAACAGCCATCAACCTGTCAGCCATTCAATTAAAAACACCTGGGCTGGTGGAAAAAGTACGAAGTGCTTTAGATAAAGCAGGGCTTATCGCCTCGCAATTAGAAGTCGAAATTACTGAAGGTGTATTATTAGAAGATTCACACCGCACACTAAGAACCCTTGAAGGTCTCCGCTCACTAGGGGTTAAAGTTGCACTAGATGACTTTGGTACGGGTTACTCGTCCCTAAGTTATTTAACGCGTTTCCCCTTTACTACATTAAAAATTGATCGATGTTTTATTACCGATTCGGTGAAAAATGCACAGTCTGGAGCAATTGTTCACACCACCATAGACCTGTGTCGGCACCTGAATTTAGAGGTCGTTGCTGAAGGGGTAGAACTCGAAGAAGAGCTGCGTTTTTTAATGAAACACCACTGTGACTTAATTCAAGGTTTCTATTTTAGTCCTGCCTTAGACCCTGATAGTTTTGCGAATTACCTACGGCAAAAACCTTGGTTGGATCAGCTTTCCGATCTAGATTAACCGTTGGTTCCGTAAAAGGGCTACCGAGGGGCACATCAAAAATATGCTCCGGAACACCCACCCCTTGCTTAGAATAATCACAGACCCCGTCGGGAAATAGCAACTCCAACTGCGCTACATGCGGCTGCATATTTACAGAGCCATAAAGCCCCTTCTGTAACGCCTCCTTTACCGGTTGCAACTGACACTTAAGTACCCATCCTTTTATATCCTCACCTGCCACCTGTCGTGAACTTTTAAAGGGTGGGTAGGTTTCTGTACATTCTCCCTTCGCACGATTATTCCATTGCCCATCCCAAACAGAGTTGCCGGATGCTATAACCCCTCCTGCTCGATCAAAGCAGGTATCAACTACCGACCCAGGTTTTACTTCAGGCACGACATCGTTGAACGTATCTGTATCATTATCCAGCGACTCCTGCACTTCATTTCCCCTAATCGTGATTTTCTTAACGGCTTTTTGTTTCATCGCCATCCATTCATCCATTACATCAAACGCTTTTTCTGTAGGGTCATAGTCTTCATGAGCAACCCAAATAACATGTTCATTAGCATGGCCCGCAAAATCGATAATCCGGTCACGGGTCGCCAAACTGGCAAAGCTATGGTGCATATCCAGTTCACCATCAAGATAATGTCTAATATCAATCACAGGTATATCAATCTTACCCATAAACACCATACCTGATCGATATGCAGCCTCAATCGCCTGAACATCTCCTTTAGTACGTTTAGCGGGTGCATCACCTCGCCAACGCAGGTTAATGTTGTGATGACTCCAAATTGAAAAATCCATCATATCGGTTCGCCCATCAACAAACCAAAAACGGGCTTTCTTCATTTGTTGAGGATACCGCCATCCTCCTACTTTTTTATTGAGGTCTAAAAAGGAGCTAGCGGATATATCACCGTTTTTTAAGGCTAACAATCCATACTGAACGCCCACATTATCCCACGTAGAGCGAGCGTACCCCAGTTCATTAACGCCATAAAGACTTCTTACATCTTCCCAATGGCTCCAATGCGTACTGCGATATACACGTTTTTTAAAACGAAACGTGTCCGAGAAAAAGCGCGGATTTAGCACTAACTGAGCGGGGCCTCGCCACGCATGAGAACACTCACTAGCGCCACTCGGGGCGCTAGGCCAATAACCGTTCACCAATTTTGAAACACGATATGCCATAGAATACGGCGGACTATCCATCGTTTTTGCACTCAACCCTTCTATTTTTGAGCGATTTTCCCAACGACTCCAATAACTATTTTTACGATCAGTGATATCAAAATAATACTCCAACGGTTCACAATCTAACGCATATACCGTTTGTGTCACCATATCCGGATAAGAGTATTGGGGTATCGCCGCATCTAACAAGCCAGGCCTATTTTGCGCCAACAAGTATTGCTGAAGCCCTCCTCCAGAACCACCAATACCAACGGTATAACGCGGTTTTCCATACGCCGTTTCAAACTGCTTTTTTACCCGCATCGCAGTATCTTCTTGTAACCAGACGTTGTAATGATTGTCAGTGGAATTACCCGTTGAATAGGCCACCGCATAACCTTTTGCCAGCTGCTCGCGGCGATATTTTAACAACTTTCGTATTTTCATTTTTCCTTGATCGAACCCAATCCCCACACCTCCCTTAAACTGATACACTAAGGCGCCATTCCAATGGCGTAGATCGGGCTTATCAATTGCATCGTTAACACCTTTAAGCGTTGCAATTCCATAAATAAAACGGTTGATAGTTCCCGTCTCTATACGAACAATAAAATCTTGCTCTTTACCGTTTAACTGTATTTTTGCGATGTCATCCCGAGCATCTTCCAGCGGATAAAACTTGTTTGTTACCGCCTGATTATAAAAATAATGAATGCGCGTAGGTAATGAGCAGTCCTTGCTATACCCCAAACGAGAGTTAGTTTTTACACCGTTATCATCAACGCGGTACACCGGAATACCCACTCTATCTTGGTTATCAACTAAGGGCTGCCCTAAATGGGATTCCTCTGAACGGCACAAGAATGGATACTGACGCTCACCAGAAAACAATGGTTGAACAGGGCCCATCTCCCCTACAGCGATAGGAAATGGAAACTCTTCACTTGGCCTGGTAATAGTGCTCGGGTGCGGGCCTGTATAGGCAGAAAAACGCTGTTGTGTATAACCCTTTGGTAAGCCAACCACCATTTCCTCATCAACCTTAAGCTCACGCGTACCCTTTCCTCCTATAAAAACACTACAGGAAGTAATAAGTACCACACATAAAGCAATACCACTTAGGCGAAGAACATATCGAATCGGCATCCCTCAATATAAAATGAACCCCCTCAAATTAGTATCTGAAATGGCTCAACGATCCAACTAATTTGTCATATGGTTATGTACACAAATGTTAAAGTTACACAGAAACACTAATATTGACCCTGAAACCTCTCACTTTGTCGGCAAACTTCTGTAAAAACCTCAAAATATCGATCATTTTTCTGTTACAGAAAAATATCATTTAGTTATTGCCTCACATTAGTGTACAAACGTACACTAATGTGAATTCGATTATTGAAGCCACATATATTGATAACTACTACATGAGAGGTGCCTGTTATGCCAACCCCCACCCAGCAAAAAGCGACCGTTCCTTGTCTGCAAGCCCTTTCTCGCGCATTTCAAAAAATAGGGGTACATACAACACACCCCGACCGTCTTAAAGAGAAATATGCTAGTAACCACTCTCAGTACGTAACCGTTGACGGTACCGTTATCCATTACCAAGATGAAGGGGAAGGCCCTGTTCTTATTTTATCCCACGGTGTAATGGCATCATTGCACACCTGGGACGGTTGGGTAGAGATTCTAAAATCCAAATACCGGATCATTCGTTTTGATATTCCTGGCTTCGGTTTATCGGATCCCAATGCCAGCAAACAATTTGATCCCGAATATACCGTCACGCTATTTAACGGTTTTGTTGATGCATTAAACATCGACTCGTTTTATTTAGTCGGAAACTCTCTAGGGGGGTTTATCTCTTGGAACTATGCAGCAACCCACCCAGAGCGAGTCGAAAAACTAATACTCATTGACCCTATTGGGTACGAACAAAAACTTCCATTGGTTATGAAGTTGGTAACCCTACCAATCATTCAGTCCATCGCTCGCTGGATCGCCCCAAGGTTTATTGTTGATTCCAGCGTAAGAAAAGTCTACGGCCAACCGGACAATATTCATCACACGGTATTTGATCGCTACTTTGATCTACTCTCACACCCTGGTGGTCGTGATGCCATGGTTGATGTGTTCCTAACATTTAAACATTTTAATGGTCACCCCGAGGTCACCACAAAAATGAAAACATTATCAATGCCGACATTGATAATGTGGGGCGAAGAAGATGCTTGGGTACCAGTAGCTCACGCCAACAATTGGAAAAGAGACGTTCCCCAAGCAGAAACTATTATTTACAAAAATGCAGGGCATATCCCTATGGAAGAACTCCCCGAAAAAACGGCCAACGATGCAGAGCGTTTTTTATCGGCTATAAGCCCTGCTATCAATTAAAAGCACACCATTAACTGACCCTAACACTGATATGTCCTACGCTTTAATTTCAGTATCCAGGGTCAGCGTAAACCATCCACCAGCAATGTGTTTATGTGTCCACACACCCAACAATACAATGGTTCCGTTGTCATCAGAAAGTAATTTAAAATAATCTTTCCATGGCTGGTGGTCATAATTCATTGTAGCCGTTGAAGTGCCGCGCCACTTGATATCAGTCATGCCAACATTCCCCCAAATAGGGATTGGGAAATAGACCTTATCACACCAACGCATCAACAACGGATCACCCTTCTCACTCGTCTTGTAACGTTTACCCCACTTAATACCAAGCATACTTAACGGCCTGATCAACGCCCATTCAGCAAGGTCTAACACCGATGCATTGGTTCTAAGAATCTTCCCTTGCCAAGCACGCCCAATTAAATCTGCTTCAGCAGTGACTGCAGGAAGTGAGTCATATAGACGTACCAAATCACCTTCATTATAAGCGACATCTTGTTGATGAAGTATTTCGGTCTTAACCTGCTCAAGAGGCTTTCCTGAGCCAGGAACCTCTTTCGATTCAAAGCCTGTTTCATTCCACACAGATTTTTTAGGCTGAAGGTGGCACAAACCACTAATCGCATAATTCAATGGAAACAATAAAAACTGGCTAATATCATAAGTAATGGGGGGATAAGACAGCACGGCACGACGGTTTTCAATACGCATACAACCTCCTAGGGCTTTTAACAGGGACAATTATTCATCCTTTATATCAAAACGGAATGACGCGTCATTCCGTTTAACTAATTGAAGAATGCCATGCAGTTCCTGCCATTGTCAATGGTTAAGTTAGCGTAATTAGGCGCCCGCCGAGAGCACTCTATAGCAAGAAGCTAATACCAGGCTTGTCGATCAATATACTTTTCATCTGATATCCGGCTAGCGCGATACCGACTCATAGTAGAAAACATATGCTCTCGCAGTTGCTCTGCAGCTAGCGCATAACGCTCATCCTCATCTAACGCCCCGGCAGTACTCGGCAACAGCTCCTCATAGAAATAGGGTTTTCCAATCTCTATAGTTACCTTAAACGGTAAAATTAACGGGGGATGAAAAGGAACATGTAATGGAACATTTTTAAATTTTGGCCCAAAGAACGTTGGCGCAGCCTCCTCCGCACCAATAATGGTAACGGGAATAATGGGCACCTTAGCAACATCGGCATATTTCACGACATGAGGGCTAAATTTAAACAAGGTATATCGATGGCGGAACGAATGATACGACTCCTCTGGGTAAATGCACATTAACTTCCCTGATTGCACTCCCTTAACAACACTCCCGCTTTCGCAAATATCACACACATGCTCATCTAAAAAACCACAATCCAAACTTTCTAGAAATAGACGCATAAACCGAAGCTTTGCATCCCAGTGGTGGGCAACAAAATTAACAGGTCGATCTCCCAGTCCCGCTATCAGGCATAACGCATCCCACCAAACACTACCGGAGTGATTGCATGCTAATAATGCCCCCTCCCCTTCTGACGGGAGATTTTCTAGCCCCACAACTTCTAAACGAGAATACCCCTTTACTATAGGAGCAACATTGCGCTGAACAAAACGATACAAAACAGAATCCGATTCCATACTCATGCCAAGTAATTATATTTCAATGTCATTTTATAACATACCGATGAAGGTTAATTGTAGGATTTATCACTCATATGAAATCCCAATAGTTTTTAACCATCAAGTCTGATTCATACAAGTATTTAGCGGTCACTGCCTTTAAATTAAATATACACCGTAAGTCTTACGGGGAAAATAATAACAAGTAACGTCATCATTTCATTAAGGGGAACCAAAATGAAAATACCCATCAAACCTTATTAGCATCACTCCAATTCCATTTCGATAGCCCAACCCTGCAGGAAAAAAATTAGCCTGTTGTGGTTTTCTGCGCCTATCAATTGGATTTGACACATTCCATATCAGAAAAACCAACGCCATAAGGTCATATCGTTTTTGCGATTAAACGGCCTTGGCACACTATTGCCTGCATTTTTTACCCACTAAAAAAACAATAATGGAGAACATTATGCCAACCATAAAAAAACAACATAAATTTCGCACAGCTTTCGCGACAGGGTTATTACTCTTAGGCCTGTCCACCTCAACCAACGCTGCCACATTAACAGAGCCCGCTGCTCCCAATGAACGCCTGAATGATTACCCGATAGTACTCGTCCATGGTTTTTTTGGTTGGGGCCGGGATGAAGTGTTAGGAGTATACAAACATTTTGGTGGTTTCAAAGATATTCAAGAGGAATTAAAAAGACAAGGTGGGCATAAAATCGTGGTCACTCCTGCAATGGGGCCTATTTCAAGCTCCTGGGATAGAGTCTGTGAATTGTATGCACAACTAACGGGGACACGTGTTGATTACGGGAAAGCACATGCAGAAGAACACGACCACGAGCGGTTTGGAGAAAACTATAATACTTGGAGAAACAAGTCAAAAATCAGTAAACTTGGCGATGGCCAAAAGGTTAACATTATAGCCCACAGCCAAGGTACACAAACAGCGCGTCTATTAATTGAATTATTGGGCCAAGGCAGCGACACCGAAAAAGCAGTCACAAACACAAACGACCTGTCCGATTTATTTAAAGGAGATAATCAATGGGTCAATGGCTTGGCATCAATTGCTGGTGCCAATGATGGCTCCCCTCTTGCTCACGCGATTTACCACAAAATATCTGGGTTCGACACTCTAGTATCCATGCTGATAAAAGCGGTAAACCTTCTCAACATAGATGCCATTTATGATTTCAAACTAGACCACTTCGGCCTAGGAGGCAGAGGTCTATTTGAGTTTCCAAGTGCTTACACCAAACGAATCCTAACAGCAATGTATGATAAAAAGGACTCGGCATTCTACGACCTAAGCTCAACCGGGTCTGCAGAAATCAATCAGTTCGCTAGTGCTGAAGACGATGTTTATTATTATTCTTGGTCTAATCAAACATCAGAACTAAGTGGTGACGGCACGGAGAACCCAGGAAAAAGTACAAACCCAATTTTACTACTTCCTGTAAGTTTTATGGGATCATTCACACACCAACCTGAAGGTGGTGTCACTTTAGATAGCTCATTCTGGCCAAACGATGGCATAACAACAACACGAGCAATGGAAGGGCCGATCAACTGGTCAACGGACGTTATTAACTATTACGATGCATCTATTAAAGACGGCAACGATATTCAACCGGGCGTTTGGAATTATATGGGGCACATTGAAGGAAACTGGGATCACTGGGATATGCTAAATATTCTGGATGGTTCTCATGATGTACGGCCATTATACTTTAATGCCGCCAACTTTTTAACATCAACTCCTGGTGCAAAAGGTGGCTCAATGGAATGGATGTTGTTGGTTGGATTTTTAGGATTCACTATTGCAAGAAGAAAACGAAAGTAATGTAGGCATAATAACCTTATGCAAGGTACCTGTCGCTTACCCTAGAGGCCATCTAGGGTAAGCGATTGCGTCTTTTGCGTTCTAACGAAATCTGCCTCGCAACAATCAGGATTTATCGCTGACTATTTGAGGGCTAGCATTTTGTTCTTTGTTCTCTACAGGCTTTGGCGCCATCATACTTTGTTGGCCGCTAACACCTGAGCGAATCTGCTGAATTTCTCCACCTGACTCAAGGAAAGCTTTGGTTTTTGCTTCAATAGATATAGAGGTTTCAGACCCTGCGGGTTGCTTCTTTTTTGACGTTACTATATTTGATCTAATTGCCATTTTGGGCCTTTTATGGTCGAAACGGAGCTACAGCTTAGCACAAATTTGCATGATTTTGGGTTACTCTCCATACAAATTACCTAAATCGGTTTTGCGGCCCCTCTCGCAGGATGAGCAAATCGCCTCATACGCCACTTACAAACCACGCTTAACAGAATCATCCCAGTTATTTTTATCTGCAATATGACAACTCTGCATTTCTTGATCAAACAGAATCACATAACGTTTGTTTTTAACGCCTGAAATCACCTGCTCAGTTTTATCTGCCAACGATAACTCCACGCTGCCATAATCCGTCCCTTCTCGACTCACAAATTCTTCCACCAAGGCATGTAAAACATCCGTTTCCAATGCATCCCAAGGTATGTCTAAAAACCTTTCGGCTACTGGCTGTTCTTGTTTTTCACCGTAATCCGGCATTTCGTCATACATTAAAAAAACCACCCTGTGTCTTCTTTCAACATTTTCGCGCACCCCCAATACTGTTTTTTGTATTTGGTTGCCCGAACCGATACTTTCTTGGCTACTTTTTTAAGCCATGCTTTATTTTTAAAGGTACGTTTTTCAAAACCGCCATGACCTTCATGATAAGCAAGATATAAATGGTAAGCGTCGTTACGTTTTATTTTATTCCTACGATAACTCGTAGCGTTATACCAGCCAATGAAGTCAATGGCATCATCAAATTCATCGCGATCAGCCCCCCAATTTCCAGATGATTTAATATATCCATCCCACGTACCATCTAGGGCTTGTGAGTAACCGTAAGCAGATGATGCTCTCCCCAGGGGCACTATTAAAAACCACTCAAAGTCCGGTTTAATATCTGCTTCAAATTTAGATTCTTGGTGAATAATTGCCATTAACACTGGGATAGAGGTTCCCCACTTATCAGCAGAAGCTTTGGCTTCCTCATACCAATCATCTTTCTCTTCAAATATCTTGCACAGGTTATCCAGGTTCTCTGGTGGAGAAGAAACACAGCCCGACGCCAACAATGTAAAACAAACAGCAGTAATAATCGCTAACCAAGGCTTTTCATCCCGGAGGGCGCCCAGGGGAAGGCGCGGAGTGACTCGCTGACTCATACAGGTACCTCAATACCGTGCTCTTTTAATAGTTCAACATACTCTTGTTCTGTGACCACGGAAACCCCTAGGGATTCCGCCTTGGTCAATTTTGACCCTGCATTCTCGCCAGCGATAACACAATGGGTTTTCTTTGACACGCTGCCACTAACCTTTGCACCAAGTTGCTGCAAATAACCTTTGGCTTGATCCCTGGCCATCAAGGTCAAGGTGCCCGTTAACACAAATGTTTTACCTTCTAATGGCTTTTCTTGGTCATGATCAACTTCGATCTCATCCCAGCTAACACCCGCTGCAATCAAAGAGCTAACTACGTCAACATTATGGGGCTGCTGGAAAAACTCAACAATATGTACAGCAACAATAGGCCCGACATCCGGAACTTGCTGTAATAGCTCTTGATCTGCTTGCATTACTGCATCTAAATTGCCGAAGAAGTTTGCCAAATTTAGTGCTGTTGCTTCCCCCACTTCTCGGATACCTAAACTGTATAAAAACCGTTGAAGACTGGTTTGCTTACTAACTTCCAGCGCCTTCACCAGGTTTTGCGCAGATTTATCCCCCATGCGCTCCATCTTCGCAGCAGCTTCGACCGTTACATCAAACAAGTCTGCCACGGTATTAATCAGTTTTTGATCCACCAATTGTTCAACTAATTTATCACCAAGACCATCCACATCCATGGCTTTACGAGATGCAAAATGTTTAATGGCTTCTTTTACCTGAGCATGGCAGAACAAACCTCCGCTACAACGTGCTACAACCTCCCCTTCCTGCTGGGTAACAGCAGAGCCACACACGGGACAGGCAGTTAACATTCCTATCGTCTGCGTATTTTCAGGGCGCTTATCCAACAACACCTTAACCACTTTAGGTATCACATCACCAGCTCGATAAATAACCACGGTATCACCAACACGAATATCCATTCGCCTCACTTCATCCATGTTATGAAGCGTGGCATTACTCACAGTAACCCCTCCAACAAACACCGGTTCCAGTCGCGCAACTGGGGTTATCGCACCCGTTCGCCCCACCTGAAACTCAATGTCCAGAACGGTGGTTAGTTCTTCTTGAGCTGGGAATTTATGTGCCGTTGCCCAACGAGGCGCACGGGAAACAAAACCTAACATGCGTTGAAGTCTAAGGTCGTTAACCTTATAAACAATGCCATCAATGTCATAATCCAGTGCATCGCGCTTTGCGAGAATATCATCATGGTATTTGGAGCAAGCTTCTGCCCCAATATTCAATCGCACTTCAGGGTTAAGCTTTAACCCCCAGGCATTCAGTTGTTTGAGGGTTTCCAAATGCGTACCTGGCAATTCACCGCCGTCAACATAACCCACTGAATAACAGTACATATCTAAAGGGCGGGACGCAGTAATGCGTGAGTCTAACTGCCGTAAACTGCCTGCTGCTGCGTTTCTTGGGTTCACAAAGACCTTTTCACCGGCCGCTTCAGCCTTTGCATTTAATGCGTTAAAACCAGCCCTTGGCATTACCACCTCGCCCCGCACCTCCAGCGTACTAGGGTAACCTTCTCCTCGTAGCTTTAACGGTATCGATTCGATGGTACGAATGTTATGGGTAATATCCTCCCCGGTTTGTCCATCACCCCGTGTTGCAGCTTGTACGAGCAGACCATTCTCATACATCAAGCTAACAGCCAACCCGTCTAGTTTGGGCTCACAGACATATTCAAGCTCATCACCTCTTTCTAAACGCTCTTTGAGACGCTTATCAAACGCTAATAACTCTTCATGATTAAACACATTATCCAGCGATAACATGGGGACTTTGTGGGTAACCTGAGAAAACGCTTCCAGTGGTTTATCCCCAACCCGCTGAGTTGGGGAATCTGACGTAACCAAACCAGGGTTTTCTTGTTCTAACGTTTTCAGCTCTCGAAACACCCGGTCATATTCCGCATCTGGAACTTTGGGGTCATCCATCACGTAATAGTGATAGTTATAGTCTTGAAGGGTGTCTTTTAATACTTGAGCCTGGGATTGCTGTGTTGTCATAAATTGAAATGTCGACTATTTAAAATATGTAGTGAAAACAAAAAATCATAATACCGCAAACAAAGAAGGGGCGCATCTCAGCACCCCTTCTTTGTTTCCAAACGTCAATTAACTTCTCTGCGTCACTCGCTGAGATAAAAATTTGCGATCAAAGTCCAACACGCGCTGCCGGTAATGTTCAATCGTTTGCTGTGTCATTACACAATGATGCTCATCTTTCAGCTCACCATCCAATAATGAAACAATCTTACGACCACATTCCACCATCAACTCAAATGAATGCATAGAACGCTTAGGCCCAGGTAACTTCATAAACATACACACACCTGGTGTGCTGAATGAATCTAAGTTATCCAGATCAAAAAAGCCTGGCTCCACCACATTAGCAAGGCTGAACAACAATGGTCCTCGCCCAACATGCTGTTCAAAGCGATGATAAATATTCATTTCACCAAAACGGAAACCGCATGATGTTAGTGCCTTATCGAGCTCTACCCCCCCAAATACCTCACCAGAGCGGGCCATCAAATTAAGCACAATAACCTCCTCCAAACCGTCCACATTTAGAGGCATCTCGTCTTCTTGGTTATCCTGAGTCGCTGACTTTTCTGTGCGGACTTTCCTAGAAGGTGTTTTTGAGGACTTTCTCTGTTTTTTCCCATCATCATTTTCTCTGCAATGGGAGGCTAGCTTTTTCTCTTGCGCTGCTCGAGTAGATAGCAACATATCATCATCTTCAAACAGTACGTTTTGACTGTCGTTCTCCTGAGCCGTTTCAGGAGTAGCTGCCCCACCCTTATCGTCATCAGCAGAATCTCCCAAGGAATAGCGCCTTACGCCACCAATCCCATCATCATCAAAACTATCACCTTTTGTTGCAACAACGCCAAACTGCCCATCAGCCTCAACACTAGCTTTGGGCTCTATGAATTGAGGCTCCTGCTCAATAACGCTATCCGCTGAATCAACCTGAAAGCGGTCGTTTGCATACTCTTCTGAGTACGGTTCAGCGTCAGGCTCATCCACTGCGCCACCAAATCCAGGCTCTATACGCTGCTGAATACCCTCAGCACCTAATTCCGTTTGACGCGCACCGCCATTAGGCAACTCGCCATTATAGTAAGCACCACCCTCTTCGCAGCTCCCCCCCATTTCCGAGGGAAGACCAATTTCTCCCATACGAGAACGACGCATGCGGCGATAGCCGTCATTTCTTAAGTCGAACTCCATTGATACTACCCCCTCTTCATCCCTGTGGCTCCCCACAGGAAAACCAAACAGACTGTCTTGTAACCAACATAGAGCAAACTCAGGAAAAATAAAGCAAAGTGACGTCCTATTGTTAAAAAACTGTCATATTACTTTAGATTAGCCATTTTGCTCCTTCCAAATACTCTTTATAGAACGATGCTTACAACGCCGCTAACGCTGCTGCTTCTTCTACATCCACCGCAACTAATCGAGAGACACCAGGCTCATGCATGGTTACCCCCATTAACTGGTGGGCCATTTCCATCGCTATTTTGTTATGCGTAATGTAGATAAACTGTACGTGTTCTGACATTTCTTTTACCAAACGTGAATATCGACCCACGTTAGCATCATCCAAAGGAGCGTCTACTTCATCCAACATACAGAATGGAGCAGGATTCAATTGGAATATTGAGAACACCAATGCAATTGCCGTTAGCGCCTTCTCCCCACCGGACAGCAGGTGAATCGTGCTGTTTCGCTTACCAGGTGGTCGTGCCATGATGGCAACTCCCGTATCAAGCAAGTCATCACCAGTAAGCTCTAAGTACGCATGACCACCCCCAAACACTTTCGGGAATAAGTTTTGTAACCCCTTATTCACCTTGTCGAAGGTTTCTTTAAATCGTGTACGTGTTTCGCGATCAATTTTACGAATAGCGTTTTCTAGAATTTCCAACGCTTTCATCAAGTCATCGTTCTGTGCATCGAGATAATTCTTTCGCTCCGACTGCGATTTAAACTCATCAATTGCCGCCAAGTTAATGGCTCCCAAACGGGATATGCGATTAGCAATGCGCTCAAGATCACCGTTCCATTTTTCTTCGTTAGCATCATCAGGCAACTCACTAACAATGCTATTCAGATCAAATTCGGCTTCTTTTAATTGCTCCTCTAGCGAATTACGCTGTACCTGCAGCCCCTGCCATTCAATACGATGACGCTCAAGCTCGGTTCGAACACTTTGCGAGGACTGTTCTGACTCACCGCGTTTTTTCTCAAACACGCGCAATTCATGTTCACATGTTTCTAGCGCTTTTCGTGAGCTAGACAGCTCTTCTTCTACGTTTAATCGAAGTTCTAACTTTTCTTCCAATTCAGCCTGCAACTCCACAAAAGGGTCATCCCCTTGGCTTAATTGCGCTTCAATGGTGGCTCTTTTCTCAGCCAAGGTTTTAAGTTGGCTCTGTAACCGTTCAATACCTTGCTTTGTTGAATCCAGCTGTGTTCGTGTTGATCGAGCATCCGATGCAAGTTGATGGGTTTTATCTTTATCTTCTCGCGCCTTTTGACGCACGGCCTCAATATCATTTCGATTTGCATCACGCTTAGCAAGCAACTGTTCACGTCGCTCAGTATCTTGCTCCATGGCATCCAGAGCATCTTGCCAAACCAGACGTGACTCACTGATATTTTCTTGCTCTTGCCCTTGTTGCTCCTCACACTCAGCCAACTCACCACTGATACGCTCTCGGCGCATAGAAAACTGCTCTAAGCGTACCTGTTTCGCACTCAACTGTGCTTTGGCATCGGCATTATTGCGGGTGAATTCACTCAGTGCTCGTTGCGCCTCTTCTCGCTGACGCTCGATATCTCTCAGTAACTCTCGACCACCAAGAATTTGATCCGATAGCACCTCAACTCGCGCCTCCTCAGTTTCAAGTTTACTGGTCACTTCTTCCAGGGCTTGTTGGCGCTTTAGTACACTATCTTGCTGGTTCTCATCTTTAGCGACTCGAATCCAGTTACGCCCAATCCAAAGCCCTTCTGGCGTAATTAGGGACTCACCCGCTGATAATGACGAACGAGACGACAAGGCATCGTTTAAGCTTTTAGCGCAGTACACACCAGCCACAAGATTCTGCGCTGAGGACTCCCCGCTTATTTTGGATGCTAATGCCGTTAAACCGCCTGTTGCCGATACATCAACCGTAACACTGGTATCCACGAAGGACACTGCGCCGTGCTCAAGACTGTCAATAACAGTAGCTACAGAATCCAAATCATCCACACAAACTGCCTGTAGATAGTCTCCCAATACCGTTTCTACTGCTTTTTCCCAGCCATCTTCCGCTTTTATAGATTGAGCGACTCGTGCATTGTTATCAAACCGATGCTTGGCCAACCAATCCACCAGGTCAGATTCGCCCATTGCGGCCTGTTGTAATGCCTCTAACGATGCATGACGACCCTTTAAGGCCTGCAATTCACCTTTGGCAACGTCCAAATCATTGTTGATTTGGTTATTGTCATCTCGCTTGCGATTTATCTCATCAACTAAGTCAGATGCGCGACTCTGTAAGTCTTCATGACGAAGATCAGCTTCAGACACTCGCTCTTCTAATGCTGCAACTTCTTCTTCTAATGGACCAGATGTTAATGTGCCTTGCTCCATTTTTAGACGTTCAATACGATCCCGCAAACGCTCGATTGATTGCTCTAAGTGCTGGATGCGAGACTGCTCTACCTGAGCACGCTGTCGTGGTTCACTGGCCTTTTGATTAAAATCATCCCATTCTGACTGCCACTCTTGCATAGCATCCTCAGCAATTGCCAAGGCTTCTGATGAGGCATCCGACTGGGCTTCAATCAATTCCAATTCAGGTTCTACTTCTAACAAACGTTCGGATAACTCTTCTGCTTGATGCTGATCCAGCGCTAGGTTCTCTTCCGACTCTTTACACGAATCAATGGTTTCTTGTAAATCCGTTCGTAACTGGGAACCACGTTCTTTCTGATGCTGAATACTTTGCTCAATACGGGCTATATCTGCCCCTAAGCTATAGAAGCGACTTTGCACTTCATTCATTTTATCATTCGTTTCAATACCGGTATCATGAGAACGCTGATCCGCAATAAAGGCTTCTAGTTTGACCTCTAGATCTCTAATTTTGGTTTCACGCTCAACAACCTGCCCATCCACGGCTTTCCAGCGTAACGCTTGTTGCTGAGCTTTTAATAGGCGTTCTTCTTCTTTGTATTGTTTATACTTCTCAGCAGACTGCGCCTGGCGCTCTAGATGCTGAAGCTGTCGACCTAGCTCTTCCCGTAAGTCCTCTAACCGTTCCAAGTTCTCCCGGGTGCGGCGCATACGGTTTTCAGTTTCTTTACGGCGCTCTTTGTACTTAGAGATACCCGCAGCCTCTTCCACATACACTCGAAGCTCTTCGGGCTTAGATTCGATTAAACGTGAAATCATGCCTTGTTCGATAATGGCGTAACTACGTGGCCCAAGCCCTGTGCCCAAAAATATGTCGGTAATATCTTTACGACGGCATTTGGTACCATTTAGGTAATAATTTGACTGGCCGTCGCGGCTAACCAATCGACGAATAGAAATCTCTGCAAAACCCGCGTATTCCCCGCCCAAGCTGGCATCCGTGTTATCAAATACAAGTTCAACGGTACATTGTGTCGTAGGTTTTCGTGAGTTTGAACCGTTAAAAATAACATCTGTCATGGATTCACCACGAAGATGCTTCGCAGAGCTCTCTCCCATTACCCAACGCACGGCATCAATGGTATTCGATTTCCCGCACCCATTGGGCCCTACAATACAAGAAAGGTTCTGCGGAAAGGAGACAGTTGTAGGATCTACAAATGACTTAAATCCCGCTAACTTAATACACTTTAAACGCATGAAAGATTGTGCTCCATCAACTGCGCGGCAATCGGCCCGTAGTTAATTAGATGTTTTACTAACCAACATTAATTTTGTTTTGCCTTTGCTTATTTATCAACCAAGGGCACGTCTATTTTGAACCGAGCATTCTAGCGGTTTTTTATTCCAGGAACGAGTAGTAGCCGGAAAATAACCACATTTTAGGAACAAATAAAATCTGATGGACGGGAAACAAACACTATCTTTCGTTTAGGTGCATTGAATCATCGGTGTAATGGCGGGTCTCAGTATGCTACCGTGCCAATTTGCGGCAATTATCAAACCATTTGTTGCCACTGTCATCGCCTCCTTGGACTCATTTGAGTATTGAAAAATACTATAGGAACACCCTATGATTAAACCGCTCAGCAATGGAATCACTCTTATCTTTAGAGGGTTTGAGGTTGCGAAAAAGCCTAACATTCGCCCTTACATGATTGTTCCACTCATTGTAAATATTTTACTTTTTTCTGTTGCAGGTTACTTTGCCGTTGACCTTATTAATGATGCCTTGTCAGGCTTAGATGATACCGTTGACCTTTGGTCTTGGCTCGATTGGTTGGAGCCAGTGATCAATACCATCGCTAGCACGCTAAAATGGGTACTACTGATTGCGGCTATTTTGCTCATTCTCTTTATTGCAGGTTCCGTGTTCACCATGATCACACATATGTTGGTCAGCCCATTTATCGGTGTACTCGCAGAAAAAGTAGAAAAGGATCTTCACGAAACAAGTTACCCCTCTCACACTGTAATGCAAATTGCGGGACGTACGATTAAGCGAGAATTCACCAAGCTCAAGTACTGGATAACCCGTGCGTTGGGGTTATTTGTTGTCACCATTATCTTGAGCTTTATTCCCGTGGTTCAAATGATCTCCCCAGTGTTGTGGTATTTATTTGGAGCTTGGATTTTGGCTCTTCAATACATTGATGTTCCAGCAGACAACAATGGGAAAAGCTTCGAGGAGGTTTTGGGGTTGATGCAAAAAAATCGAGCTCAGGTGATGGGGTTTGGTGGGGCGACGCTGTTATTAACGTCAATCCCCATTATAAATTTGGTAATTATCCCTATCGCGGTTGCTGGCGGGGTAATCTTTTGGGTAGAGAAGATGTCAGATAACCGCTAATAGCGGTTATCTTTTGCTGCTGCAAGCTTTTTGGCTTTATCCAAAGAGTCTTGCACCTCTGGCGGCATATATTCTTCATCATGTTTCGCCAATACTTCATCAGCAACAACAACGCCTGACTCCGTTAACTTACCATTAGCAATAATACCTTGGCCCTCTCGAAATAGGTCCGGCAAAATACCGTCATATTGAATAGTGAGTGACTCAACATTATCCGTCACATCAAACCTCACATCCAATTGCTCACCACGTTTTAATGAACCCGCAACCACCAACCCCCCCACACGAATACGTCTATTGAGCGGCGCTTTACCGGCTGCTACATCCGTTGGTGAGAAATACAAGTTAATATTCTCCTGCAGGGCAACTCCCATAAAAGTCGCTGCAACACTAACACCGGCAACAATACCGAGAACAATAATAAGTCGCTGTTTACGTTTTGGATTCATTTTGTGTTTTCTCCCGCCTAACCTTTCGTCGAATCGTTTGTTTTATCTGCTTATTACGCATAATTGGCGCAACTATATTGGCAACAACAATAACAAGTGTTAGCCCGTAGGCCGCCCATACATAGGAGCCGTGGCACCGTATATCACCGATAGGTGCCATCATTAAAATTCTCATACGCCATCGGTTTATTCCACCATTACCAGTTGTTTAACCCATTTACTGCGCTGCTCTCGCTCTAATACTTCAGCGCGGGAGGCCACCACAACTAATACCGAAAATAAAAAGTAAAAACCAAAAATACACATCAATAGGGGTGTCAGCATTTCTGCTGGCATAGCCGCGCCTTCAGTCACCTTTATGGAAGCGGTTTGGTGTAAGGTATTCCACCACTCGACGGAGTACTTAATAATAGGAAGGTTTACTACACCAACAATGGACAACAGTGCAGTGGCTTTTGCTGCAGATTGTGCACTTTCAAAGGCATTATTCAGCGCAATCACCCCCATATACAAAAAGAACAACACCAACATGGACGTTAACCTTGCATCCCACACCCACCAGGTTCCCCATGTCGGCTTCCCCCAGATAGAACCCGTTAATAGACACAACAGTGTAAACGAGGCTCCGATAGGCGCGCAGCATTTGGCAACAATTTCTGCCATTTTCATTTTCCAGATCAGACCTATGGCACCCGCTAGCGCCATCATTACGTAGGCTGACATTGCAACACTGGCCGCTGGCACATGGATAAACATAATGCGATAACTATGCCCCTGCTCTTCATCTATAGGGGCAAAGCCTAATCCCAAGATAACGCCAGGTATCAGTAAAACAACCGTAAATCCAATTAACCAAGGCAACATTTTGCTGGTTAATTCATAGAAGTATTTCGGTGTACCAAACTTGTGATAGTACAGTTTTATGATGTCAAACAAGGTTTACTCTCTCCGTCAGCCACTTACGCTGATTCTAAGACCCGCAGCAATAGCAAAAGGTGCCAATGTAATTGAAAATACTGCCAATGCCACTAAGTACGCTAGCTGACCACTGAATGCAAGTGACATTGAGGCAGCCTCTACCGCACTAGTACCAAATATTAATACAGGAACATAAAGGGGTAAGGCGATGACCGCAATCAAGACGCCGCCTTTTCGTAAGCCCACCGTTAAGGCAGCACCTATAGCACTAATCATACTTAATACGGGTGTGCCCAATAATAAGGTAACCATTAACACCCCGATGGTTTCACTATCCAAAAACAACATGACGCCTAACAACGGCGAAACCAGAATTAGTGGCACGGCGGTAATACACCAATGAGCCATAATTTTACCCAACACGATGATAAATAACGGCTGAGGGCTTAATAATAAAATCTCTAACGAACCGTCATCATGATCTTGTCGAAACAAGCTATCAACAGACAGTAACGTGGATAATAAAGCCGCTATCCACAATACCCCAGGGCCAATACGAGACAATATCTCAGGCTCTGGCCCTACACCTAAGGGAAATAGGGTGATCACCATAATAAAAAAGAACAACGGGTTAACTAAATCACTACGTTGACGAAATGCGATGATCAAGTCCCGTTTAAATATCGCCCACAAGCCCTGCCGTAACGGGGGGTATGCCATTTCAGATGCCATTTCAGATCCCACTACAAACCCTCCCTGGCATTACCCAAACGGATAACTTTTAGATGAGAGGGGTCAATGTTTAGCTCATGATGTGTTGTTAATACCACGGCTCCACCCTGCTTTGCATGTTGCTCAATGATAGATTCAAGCTCAGCCACACCGTGTTTATCAATAGCCGTAAAAGGTTCATCCAGCACCCATAGCGGTACAGGCTCCAAAAACAATCGGGCTAACGCAACACGCCGTTTTTGACCGGCAGATAGTGTGTATACAGGGGTATCTTCAAAACCACGCAATCCGACTTTCACTAGCGCCTGATCAATCGCGTTATCTAATGCAAGGCCTTTAAGTGATGAACCGCGACACTGCGACATCCAGCGAAGATTCTCTTCTGCGCTCAGAGGGGCTTTGATTCCCGTGAGATGACCAAAATAGATATGTTGCTGGCAAAACTGCTCTCGACTCCGGCTCATTGCCTTATCACGCCAAAGCAATTGGCCTTCATAAGCGGTAGATAGCCCACAAAGAATTCGAATTAGGGTCGTTTTACCACTGCCGTTTGGGCCTTCTATTTGAGTAATATCACCCGCAGCAATAGCAAACGATAACTCTTCAAACAGGATACGATCATCCCGCTCACATAGTAAGGACTTTGCCTCCAATAAAGGGGCTTTAGACTGTATTTTTGCACCCGTTTCTAACAAACCAATCTCGCTAGTTAACCCATCAGATAGCCTGACTCAAAACAACATTCATACCCTATACTGAGAACTCATTAACGAACAAAAAGAGGTTATTTATGGTGTCTGAAATCCCTTCGGACAGGCCAATTGCAAAAACGACAGCCTCTTCAGACAAAGCACCATCGCAAGCAACCCTGCGTTTATCACAAGTACAAGCAGAAGTATCCAGTAGTGTAAAAATAGCGACTTCCGCGATAAAAACGCCCCCCCCCTCCGCCGCACAAGAGTCCGTGACACCTCCTTCCAAGCCAAAGGAGCTCTACAACGCAACCGTTATTTTCAATCGACAAGCAGGGGCGGGCTCAACACCCCCTCCGTCAACTTCTGTGGCAACACAATTAACAACCGATGTAATCCAACGGATTAATCAAGGGCTAATGACGGTTGTCAGAATCACCTCTGACTTACCCTTATTAAAGGGCGATCAGTTGATAGTGAACTCCAGCGTGGTACCTCGCGCCACATCCACGCAGGCAACTACACAGGTAGCTACACAGGCAACTACGCCACATCTGGAACTACAACAACTGCATTCAATTCCCAGCACACAAAAAATCCAACAAACCATCATCAACCTCGTGCGCCTGCTAGTGCCCACTCAGAATAGTTATAGCCCGTTGCTCAATAACATTTTGAGCCTTGTCTCCGCTAAACCTGAACTGCTGAAACAATTGCCTCCAAATATACAACAAGCCATTAAACAGGTCTCCCAACACATCCCCAGGATGGAGTCACTACGTACTGCCGATACGGTCAAACAGGCAATAAAACACAGCGGAGTGTTATTTGAGTCATCACTTAAATCAAGGTCACTTACATCAGGGCCACTTACATCAGAACCGTCTAAACCCGAATTGCTTAAAGCCAAATTGCTTAAACCCCAGCTACTTAAACAAGAGCTACTGAAACAAGAGCCACTTAAAAGCCAACCTCTTGAATCCCAGCTAAGAAAGCACCAATCACCTTTACCCACAACGGTCATACCCGCGTCTAAACCAAACACAAAAACCAACGCAGCAACCGGCTCGTCTACGAGCAGCAACATGGCGAGTAGCAGCGCCACACCACAGCCAACGAATACGAATAACTCTTCACCCCCCATAGATTTTAAACACCAACTGCTATTGCTAGAGAAAGCGCTGCTGTCTGCAGCAACAAAAACCTCAACAAAACATCAAACTAACCCTGCAACCTCAAAACCAGCACTCGACACCGCCACTCTCAGTGACCCGTCTAAAATCATTCAAAAGACGGCCATAGCGGCTAGCACATCCACGCCAGGGACAACACCAATACCTACATCAACAACGGGAACAACGCCTAGTTACACCGCCCCAAGCGAAAAACAACAATTACAAAACCTCATGCAATTGGCCAAAGCACAACAAATCACTGCGGAAACACCAAACACCAAACACCAAACAAACAACATAAAAAGTACAACAGAACACGCAATTAACACAACAACACCATCAACAAGTAACACAAGCGCCCCACCCAAGCCCCTAGCAATACAAACCTACCAAACAGCATCATTAACCAATACAGCATCACTACAAGGCATTCCACCGTTACCCGGTCAATATTTAATGCAAGCTCAAGCCAATATTAAAGCGACGTTAAAGGGAAATGATGTCGCTGATGCATTAGTAAAGATCCTGTTAAAACAAACACAAGAATCCATCAGCAGGTTACAGCTACATCAACTATCAACGGTAGCCGCCCATGTTGATGATGGTGCTCAGATATCCCAAGCACCGCTTAGCTTTGATCTTCCCATCTTACATTTTGGACAGCTCACCCTCTTTCACTTTCATATCGAGGAAGAGGCACAAAAGAATGACACGGATAAAGAAAAATCCGCCGATAAAAAATGGAACGTGTCCATGGGGTTTGATATTGAAGGACTAGGAGCAATGTTTTGCGAACTAAGTTTAATCAACACTTTTGTTTACGTAAAATTTTGGGCAAAAGAGAAAAGTACGGTATCTCGAGCAAAAAGTTATTTTGATGTATTGCAAAAAAACTTATCTCAAATAGGTGCTACCGTAAAAGAGCTAGAATGTATCGAAGGGTTACCGCCTCAACAAGAATCAAGTATTAAACCATCACTTATTGATGTTGAAACCTAAAAGGAGGAGAAATCTACCCATGTCAGCCTCAACAAGCACAGAAGACAGCGAGACACCGTCATCGCCTCAAGCGGTTGCACTAACGTATGATGGATGTCACGCGCCGTTCGTCAGCGCTACGGGGGAAAGTGATATTGCAGAAGAGATTCTTCGTATCGCTAAAGAACACGAAATCCCCATTTATGAAAACCCCGAATTGGTGGATATACTATCACGGCTAGAGCTAGGCGATGAGATCCCCGAACTGTTATATCGAACCATCGCAGAAATTATTAGTTTTGTGTATTTGCTAAAAGACAAAACACCGGATCAACTACCCTGACTATATCAATACAACTACAATGCCGCATGTTCAGAATATTTTAAGTCCACAGGGTAGTCTGCCGCCATCCAAGAATAAAACCCATCCCGAAAGTAATACACTTTTGTATAACCCCAGTTAGCCGCAAAAAATGTTGCCATCGCACTACGAATATTTAATGGGCTGCTGGTATAAAAAACGACGGGGGTCTCTCTATCTAAATCTTCGGACACATACAGAACCGAAAACTCATTAGTACTAAAGTCCAAATGAACCGCTCCATCGATATGCCCTGATGACCAAGCTTGACCATCCCTTACATCAATAAATACCGCGCCCTCTTGATACAACTGATGGGCTTTTTCAAGACCCACCGTCTCTGCGCCATCAACATCTAATGGCGCCTCCGCCCACAACAAAGAGGACATCATAAAAGAAACCAACACAACGACATACTTAACGGCAAACTTATTTAGGTAATTCATTACTACACCTTACTGCTACTACTACCACTAAAAGGTCTTCTCTAGTGCTAAGTATAGAAAGGTGTTAACCAGTAGGTTGGAATGAATATTTATTAAAATTAGGGTTTTTATAAACGAATAAAAGTTTTATTCTGAGAACAGTACTGAACTCAAAAGGAAGTTGCACTACCGTATCAACACCAGTTACAGTCTACCAATTACCCTTCAAGGGATTCATGCTCTTTATGTTGAAATAGATCTACTAATTTTGCTTCAGAGCGGGTAATGCCAACTTTCCCTACGACATCATTTAACTCAATCCCTTTCTCCAACAATTTTGCAGCCTGATTAAAAGAGAATTGCTCCGTATCGTTGTTCTCCATCTCAGATTGCCTTTCCATCGTTTGATTCAGTTTTTTCTCAGTATTCATCAAGCGCCGACCAACACCTTGAGACCCTTTGGATACCATTACCAACTGGTCTTCCAATTGTTTAACTTTCACAGCCTGTGTTTTCGCTAGTTGGTCTAGTTCGTCTATTAATTCCACTGTTTTACTTTCATAACGTCGCATCGACAATCGACTGTTCACGGCCATCATCACAATAATAGCCACCAACAGAATATCAATAATTTGCGACGCAAAAATATCCATCAGAACCCCACAACATCAACAACTGGTGACGTATCGATCATTCTTTCAAGTTCAATAAGAATCAACAATTCATCGTCTTTATTACACACCCCTTGAATAAATTTTGAGGTTTCTTCATTACCAATATTGGGTGTTGTTTCAATCTCAGATTGCTTAAGATAAGTCACATCAGCAACACTATCCACCAACATGCCAACCACCTGAGTATCTACCTCAACAATGACGATACGAGCCTGCTCATCAATATTTCCCGGTGCTAATCCAAACCGTTTACGTGTATCAATAACGGTAACAACATTACCTCTAAGGTTGATAATACCCAGTACGTAGCTGGGCGCTCCGGGTACAGGTGTTATTTCACTGTGTCGCAAAACCTCTCGGATCTGCATAACGTTTATGCCATAGATTTCATCGCCCAACCGAAAAGTTCCCCATTGGAGAACCACGTCGTCCTCGGACACTGCCACTGTTGCCATGTACCTGTTCTCCTGATGCGTCTTTGTTACAAAGCCATGAACATAACTAAATCACATAACTAAGTCACATTTCTCATCTATCACTAAACTGTCATTAAACGTTTAAGTGCACAATCTATGCCACACCACTTTCCCCGCTAAATATCATCAAGATCCGCCAACTCCTCATCCGTCAACATCTTGTCGAGGTCAATGAGGATCAGCAACTCTTTGTTTTTATTGCATACACCTTGAATAAACTTCGCTGACTCTTCGTTACCAACATTGGGGGTCATATCTATTTCTGACTGACGTAAATACACCACTTCAGCAACCGCGTCGACCATGATGCCAATAACATGACGTCCGGTTTCGATAATAACAATACGAGTATTGTCATTCACCTCGGCCTGCGCCAACCCAAAACGAAGTCGCGTATCAATGACCGTTACGACGTTTCCGCGGAGATTGATAATTCCTAACACATGGTAAGATGCTCCTGGAACCGGGGCAATTTCAGTATGCCTTAGCACCTCCTGAACCTGCATCACGTTAATCCCATAGGTTTCACCATCCAATTTGAAGGTTACCCACTGGATCATCGGATCATCTGCAGTCTGTTGTTTTTCTTGCATTTTTTACCAACCTCAAACGAAATGGGACAAGATATATGGCGCATTTTAAATATATTGGCCACACATCCAACTGCATTACCCAGATTTAATAACCGCAGTTTTTATTATGTTTTTTTCACTATGCTTTAATCACTATAGAACAGAGCAGGATCCTTTCCAGTTTAGGAAGGGGAATAACAAAGAATAAAAATCTATTTTTTAGGCTTTTCAGCCCGTTCAATCACCCGGTGAAAACCTGAAGGATCTATCAGTGCACACATATGCTCAACAACAGTACCCGCCAACCAAGGACGTTTTCCTCGCTGGGTACGCCAGCGAACCTCGTCTGGCTCAAGCGTTATCGAATTAGAAACTTCATGACAGGATAAACCCCATTCATATCCATGCAAAGAGATAACAAATTGAAGCCCTTCCCTGTCCTCCGCTTTATAACGTTCAGGCATTACACACAAGGCAGTATCAATAACTTTAAGGTTTTCCGTAGCTGTTCGTAAAATCCCGATAAACCAGTCATCCTGCCCAGGAAGCAAATTGAATTTTTTATCTATCTGATGAATTGCCCCCAACGTTACAAGAGGCACCGCGAGTTTTAAGCCTCCCACCAAAAAAATCAGACATTCAAAACGAGATTGCGCCCAATCCGGACGGCCATTCTCACTCCACCCTTCATCCATTGGAGGCAGGTGAACTGCTACATCCTGCGCAGAGGATTCAATATCACTCAGCTCAACAGGAGAAATCTCTTTTTTTACGTCTGGCTCAGTTTCTTCTGGCTCGATGACCGTCTCAACAACGACCTCAACAACAGGCTCAGTTTTCTGCTCAACTTTTTCCTCAACCGGTTCCTCAGCTATCGTTTCAGTCTCAACAATAATTTCAACGTCAACGTCAACGTCAACGTCAACGTCAGGTTTCACCTTAAGCTCTATTTCAGGCTCTATAAGCTCTTCATCAGGTAAAAGTTGTTCATTCGCCGGCATCGGCACAATAATTGGAATAGGAATCAATGACTGCGAAGGGCGCTCTTTAAACGCCTGTAACGTCATAATATTGGGGTTGATGTGCAACCGGGCGGGTTCAGTAAAATGCTGCGGTACCGCCTGCAATACAGCGGTTGAATGCGCGCTAAGTAATTGATTTGAGGTTATTTCAGATGTGAAGGCTTGTCGCGCCTCCGACTCGCTTTCCTGCGCCTGGTCGGGTTCGCGAAACATATCATCAAGGTAATCATAAATAGCCTTATCACTAACACTCAGCTGATCAAGGCCGCTTGGTTTATCAGACATTTTATCGGTACAACTCGTACTACGTCACTCTTAATTGCATACCTAACTCACTAGACGTCAGCAGGTATAGAAGAGGGTTCTTTACTCAATAGATATTTTAGCAGAGATCGGTAAGATTTCACCCCCCGGGTCGAATTATCATGTATATGAGGGGGGGTACCTGCTTTACTCGCATCGCGCAGTTTGGTATCAACACTAATGGCCGATGGCCAAATATTATCTTCATAAGTGTTACGCAAGACCCGAAGGCTATCAACCGAAGCATGAGTTCGCCTATCGAACATAGTCGGCACAACGGTATATTCAAAATTTCGCTTCTGAGAGCGTATCACCATCTGCAATGTTCGCATCATTCGCTCCAGCCCTTTTATCGCCAAATGCTCCGTCTGCACAGGCATAATAAGCTTCTGACAGGCAGCCATTGCATTGATCAGCAACACGCCCAAAATAGGCGGTGTATCAATTAACACATAGTCATAATCATATTTCAGCTGCTCTAGGGTCTTGGCGATAACCAACCCCATCCCACCTTTACTGACGGCATGGCGCTCTAGAATGGCCAAGGATGTAGAGGCTGCCATGAAATCAAGGTTTTTAAAATCTGTTCGAATAACCAATTGCCTCGCCAAACCTTCAGGCACTTCCCCTTCATGTTGAAACAATTGGAAAATAGATTTTTCAATTTCATCGGGGTTGTATTTAAAATAACTGGTAAGAGAGCCGTGCGGATCCATATCCAGTAATAACACCCGCTGATCCTGCGATGCAAGTAAGCCACCCAATGCCACTACCGAGGTTGTTTTTCCAACCCCTCCTTTCTGATTGGCTACCGCCCACACGTTCATTTAGCGCGCCTTGGTGGATTCCGAGGAAAACAAAATCCCGCCGTTCTCAAGTTTAATGATCTTAAGTGGCACAACTTTTTTCTTTTCACTAATTTGTGCTTTTCTATTTTTTGGATCAAATACATTCCCACTCTCACTTGATTGTTCATCCCGATTTTTAGGTATCGCCCCAACTTTAAAGTCAGACACCTTGGGCGTGGAATCACTCACTCTTGTCGCTTTTCGTTTAGAAATAATCATTGAAACCCGTCGATTCTGCGCTCGACCTTCTTCTGTTGAATTATCCGCAATGGGTTGAAATTCAGCATATCCCACGGCAGCCAACCTGTCGGGAGCCACATCACTTACCTCAAGCAAGCGGACAACAGCTGCCGCTCTAGCGGCAGATAGCTCCCAGTTTGAGGGGTAGAATTCATTTTGTATGGGCACATTGTCTGTAAACCCCTCTACATGAATCGGGTTATCAACTTCTTTCAATAATTGCGCCACCCTAGAAACTATTTCTCTGGCCTCCGAAGAAGGTAAAGCCGCTCCACTTGGAAATAACACAGATGACTTAATATCGACTTCGATCCAATCATCGGTGCTATTCACTGACGCTAACTCATCATCGATCAAACCTTCCAATGCCGACTCCAATTTTTCTGACAAATCTCCAAGAGCATTCGCATCCTCCTCGCCCTCTCCTCCCGCAACAGAAGCATCTGGATCAACATCATCAAACAAACCTTCAATGCTGTATTTATAATCTTCATTGCTTGGGAAGCTACCCGGAATCGGTAACTGAACGATACGGTCATGCTGTTCTCCCGCAGAACTCTCTCCGATCTGAACGGGTTTTAAAGTTTTGGTTTTCTCACTAAACACATTTTCAAGGGAGTTTGACAATACTTTATATTTACCATCATTAACTGAAGATATTGAATACATAACAACAAAAAAAGCGAACAACAATGTGATAAAGTCCGCATAAGAAATAACCCAGCGCTCATGATTTTGCGATTCTTCTTCCTGCCTTCGCTTAATCATGAAAAACCTCTATTCATCGATCCAAATAACCTTCAAGTTTTAACTCTATCGTTCTCGGATTTTCTCCATCCGCAATAGATAACAAACCGTCAATCATCATTTCTCGCTGATTACTTTGCGCCCGAATAATTGAACGTAATTTACTTGCCACAGGAAGCAGCAATAAGTTTGCCAAAGCTACACCGTAAATTGTTGCGACAAAAGCAGTAGCAATCCCCGCACCTAGCTTGCTTGGGTCAGCTAAATTCCCCATCACATGAATCAATCCCATTACCGCACCAATAATCCCAATGGTCGGAGAATACCCCCCCATCGCCTCAAACACCTTTGATGCTTGAATATCTTTTTCTTCACTGGTCAGCAATTCAACCTCTAAAATACTGCGAATAGACTCTGGCTCTCCACCATCCACCAATAGCTGCAACCCTTTACGCGCAAACTCATCATCCTCATCTTCTGCGATCGCCTCTAAACCAAGAAGTCCTTCTTTACGAGCGGTCATGCTCCAATGAATAACCTTGGTGATATTTTCCTCCATATGCACATGAGGAGGAAAAAAGATCCAACCCAAAACACGGAATGAATGAAGAAAGATCCGCAAGGGTGTTTGCAACATCGCAGCACCCAAAGTACCGCCTAGAACAATTATTGCAGCAGGCAGATTACTTAACGCACTAAGATGTCCACCATCAATGGCGTTTCCGCCAATAATGGCAACAAGTCCAAGAACCAGTCCTGCTACACTGAGTAAATCCATAATCTAATGTTATATCGTGTTTTATTTATTATTTTAGGGAATGCGTTAGTTATTTTCAGATAGCAGCCAATTTCGCACACACATTATCCAAGGAGAATTCCATATCAGACAAACCCGCTGTTTGTACTGACATCGGCATTCCGTAGACAACACTCGATTGCTCATCTTGAGTCCACACCGTTGCACCTTCTCGCTTTAGTAATTTACAACCTTCTCGACCGTCGTGCCCCATGCCGGTCAATACCAGAGCCAACACCTGCCCTTTTAAAGAGCGCGCCGCTGAGCCAAACGTAACATCAACACTGGGTTTATATTGCAAACGCGGGCTACCTTCAATCACATTAACGGTACGCCCCGTATCACCCAGTAACATCTGCGTCCCTCCTGGCGCTAATAACGCAACTCCAGGTTTTAATGCGTCTCCGTCAACCGCCTCCTGTACTCGGATATTACAAATGCGATCCAGACGCTGGGCAAAAGCACTCGTAAACGTATTTGGCATATGCTGAATTAATAATATGGGATAGGGGAAATTTGCAGGCAAATCAGCCAGCGTTTTTTGCAAAGCAACAGGCCCACCTGTTGATGCCCCAATCACCACCACTTTAGGTTTGACATTCGGCCGCCTTACTTGTGAGCTTCGCGGAGCAGGTGCTGGCGACGGTGCCATCGGTCGTGATCGTGCTGGCGCTGCTGGCGTAGTCGCTGCTGGTGTAGATGGGACGGGAGCTACACTCGGTGCTGGTGCAGCCGGGCGAGCGTGAGACTTTTTCGCAATCGCAATGACTTTGTCTTGTAATAATTTCACCCCTTCATTAGGGCTATTCGTCATTGATTCAAAACTTTTCGGCAAGTAATCTAAGGCGCCCGCATCCAGTGCATCTAGTGTTACCCGAGCCCCCTCAAAACTTAATGATGAGAACATTAATATAGGGGTAGGATGAGTGCGCATGATCTCGCGAACGGCGGTGATACCATCCATCACCGGCATTTCGTAATCCATAGTAATAACATCGGGGTTCAACTCTTTAGCTCGATCAATGGCATCCCGACCATTATCTGCGCCCCCCACCACGGTTAGCTCCGGACTTTTTTCTAGAATTTCCTTTATTCTTCGACGAAAAAATGCCGAGTCGTCAACAATCATTACTTTAATTGGCATTCATTTCTCCGCCCCTATAGTCACTAAGGAGCCTAATTATTTAGCGATGCGCATAAGAATTTAGCATGCTTGGTACATCCAAGATCAACGCAATTCGGCCATCACCTGTAATGGTTGCACCTGCCATTCCCGGTGTGCCGTGTAACATTTTACTCAACGGTTTAATCACCACCTCTTCCTGGCCAATCAGTTGGTCTACAACAAATCCAACTTTTTGTGTACCTACACTAACAATGACGACATGAGCTTGCGCTTTTGATTCGTACTCACCATTAATTAACCAGCGTCGTAAATGAAATAAAGGCAACGCTTTTTCACGTACAACCACCACCTCTTGCCCATCAACTACATTGGTGTTTGATAAATCTAAATGGAATATTTCATTAACACTGACTAACGGTAAAGCAAACGCCTGATTCCCCAGCATTACCATTAGTGTTGGCATAATTGCCAACGTTAATGGAACTTTGATGGCGATATTTGTACCTACACCCGCTTCTGAATTAACGTCAATGGTGCCATTTAGCTGGTTAATTTTGGTTTTCACCACGTCCATGCCAACACCACGGCCGGACACATCTGATATTTCCGTCTTGGTCGAAAAGCCCGGGTGGAAGATCAAGTTAAAGGCTTCTTGATCACTTAACCGATCAGCAGCTTCTTGATCCATCACGCCTTTCTCAACCGCTTTACCACGTAACATATTGGGATCCATGCCACCGCCATCATCGTAGATAGACAGTACAATATGATCTCCCTCTTGTTCCGCAGATAACACAACCTTACCTGTTCGAGGCTTTCCTGCGGCTTCACGATCATTCGGTTGTTCAATACCGTGATCCACGCTGTTTCGAACCAAATGCACCAATGGATCCGCAAGAGCTTCCACTAAGTTTTTATCAAGATCGGTTTCTTCACCTTCTAATTCTAAATTAATTTCTTTCTTCAAATTCCTCGCCAAATCACGTACAACACGAGGAAAACGCCCAAACACTTTTTTGATGGGCTGCATTCGAGTTTTCATTACCGCCGTTTGCAAATCACCCGTCACAACGTCCAAGTTAGCAACGGCTTTTGCCATAGATTCATCAGCACTCTTTAACCCTAACCGAACCAAACGATTTCGTACTAAAACCAATTCACCCACCATGTTCATGATGTCATCAAGGCGTTTAGTATCAACCCGTACGGTAGTTTCTGCAGGCATTCCTGCCCCTTCCTTACCACCCGCAGCTTTCTTCGCTGCAGGTTTAGCTGCTGACTTCGCTGCTGACTTCGCTGCAGGCTTTGCCGCCGCAGGTTTTGCCGCCGCTACGGGAGGTGGTGCCGCAGGCTCAGGCTGCTTGGCAACTGGCGCAGCTTGTATATTCGCAGGTGGTGGCGCTGCCGCAGATGCCTCCGGCGCAGACGCAGCAGTATCATGAGCTACTGTCGGGCCCTTACCTTTTCCGTGTAATTCATCGAGTAATGATTCGAATTCACTATCATCAATAAACCCATCACCACCCGCAGCACTTGCTACAGGTGCTGCTGAAGCAACATCCTCATCTGACGGTATCCCCCCATGCTTTCCTTTTCCATGCAATTCATCTAATAACGCTTCAAACTCATCATCATTAATTTCTTCAGAGGAAGCCGCGCTTACTGGAGCCGCACTTGTAGGCATCGGCGCAGACGCTGCTGTTGGCCCTTTACCAGCACCATGTAGCTGATCTAAAAGAGAATCAAATTCATCATCCGATATTTCATCAGACGCTGCCGCTGCCGGTGCACTATTATCAATATCAATAAAGCCATCTGACGCTGGCGCGCTATTATCAATATCAATAAACCCGTCATCCGCGGGAGGCTCAGCCCCTGCGCCACTTTGCGCTGCTGGCTCATCCATCGCATCAAGAAACTGTTCAAACTCATCATCAGAAATATCGCCGTACTCGCCGCTTGCAGCCTTTTCCTGAGTCGCTACTGGCGTTGCCTCAGGTACAGGTACTGAAGGCTCTGGCGCCGCTGCAACGGGTTTTCCATCAGCAATAGCTTGAAGCGCATTCATCAATTCTGGAGTCGCAGGATCAGGGCTGGTGCGAGCATTCACTTGATCAAACATCACATTCACAGAGTCTAACGCCTGCAATATGACATCCATCAAATCAGCATCAACGGTTAACGCCCCGTTGCGTAACTGATCAAAAATATTTTCGGCAACATGACAAAGATCTACCAGCGTATCCAATTGGAGGAATCCAGCACCACCTTTTACCGTATGGAATCCCCTAAAGATTGCATTTAACAATTCAGTGTCATCAGGTTTATTTTCCAGGTCTACTAACTGCTCTGACAGCTGCTCTAGTAGTTCCCCCGCTTCCACCAAAAAGTCTTGTAGTATTTCTTCATCCGCATCAAAACTCATGCGTTAACTCCTCAAAAACCAAGGCTAGACAGCAAATCATC
>MAAC01018324.1_pt1 | contig 39596 bp, 39 predicted proteins | sample 1115981 | NCBI WGS metagenome assembly MAAC01 (sample SAMN04961126, study PRJNA320927) | seawater metagenome | isolation source: sample BD02T64 sea water enriched with oil for 64 days | place: USA:Gulf of Mexico | collected 2013-07-27 | reverse complement strand
CCTCATTAATAGGCCGGATATACGTATGTAGTTTATTCCTGTTCTTTATAACGAAACGAGTTTTAAGATAAAAATAGTTATCAGAAAGCATTGCGTTTTTTGAGGTGTACATATATGTACTGTATTAGGGCAACGCAGGAGCGGTTGCCGAGAATAACCATTACTACATAACTGCGCCTTGTATTGGAATCGCTCAAGCACTCTGAAACCTGCATCTTGAAGTGGAGCGGGTATACTGAGCACGCAGCGGTCTTATCAAAGATAGAAGTTTTTTGCACAAATTAACTTAATAGAATTGGTCTCAATTCGCCGCTTTCGCCGATCGGACTTGGTGAAGTTTTTTGTAGCTTTCGATTAGTCTTAAATGCTTGTCTAAGCCTTCTAGCTTCATACTGGTTTTGCTTAGGCCAAAGAATTTCACCGAGCCTGTCACCGAACCGACCACATTAATCATGATTTCTTTACCGAACATTCTATTCAGGTTATTGATAAAGTGTTCTAGTTCTAGCTCTTCGTTCAAGGTGATCTCGAGTACTGCATGCACCGCTTGATAGAACAAGCCGCGCTCTACGGTATTGTCGTTATATTGCAAGAACTCTGCTACTAGCTCAATGGCTTCGTCAAGTTCGCCTAAGGCTAGGTAAATAAGAGTCTTCAGCTCAATAATGGTCAGCTGTCCCCAAACGGTATTTTCATCAAATTCAATGCCAATCAGGGTTCTAATGTCTATGTAGTTATCGAGCTGACTTTCCTCTAAGCGTTCGAGCAAACTTGCCAAGGCGTCATCACTCAAAGAATGAATATTCAAAATATCTTCGCGATAATTAAGCGATTTGTTGGTATTGTCCCAAATCAGGTCTTCAACCGGATACACTTCTGAATAATCCGGTACTAGCATGCGGCAAGCCGTGGCGCCTTGTTCATCAAAGACGGCAATATAAACTTCTTTGCCCAGATCCGCTAAAATTCCCAATAAACACTCATTTTCTTCTTCGTTACTGCCAGAGAAATCCCACTCGCTAAATTCATAATCATGATTGCTACTAAAGAAACGCCAAGAGATAACACCCGTTGAATCAATAAAGTGCTCAATAAAGTTTTCCGGCTCAGTCACCGCAAGGCTGTTAAAGGTTGGTGGTGGCACATCATTTAATCCTTCAAAGCTGCGCCCTTGTAATAGTTCAGTCAGACTGCGCTCCAGTGCCACTTCAAAACTTGGATGGGCACCGAACGATGCAAATACACCACCTGTTCTTGGGTTCATTAACGTCACACACATCACTGGAAACTGGCCGCCTAATGAGGCATCTTTAACCACCACAGGGAAGCCTTGCTCCTCGAGAGCGTTAATGCCTTCTAAGATGCTTGGGTATTTTTCAAGCACGTTCAGAGGTACGTCTGGTAAGACAATTTCTTCTTCGATGATTTGTCTTTTCACCGCACGTTCGAAGATTTCTGACAAACATTGTACCTGTGCTTCATAAAGATTATTGCCTGCACTCATGCCGTTACTTAAGAATAAATTCTCAATTAAATTTGATGGGAAGTATACAGTTTCGCCATCAGACTGACGCACATAGGGAATAGAGCATATGCCACGCTCAACCAAACCCGAGTTGGTATCAATCAGGTGTGAACCACGAAGTTCACTGCCTGGATCGTAAATGTCTAAGCAATATTCATCCAAAATTCCTGATGGCAACTCATCATTAGCGCCTGGCTTAAACCATTTTTCATTGGGATAATGAACAAAGTCACTGTTGGCAATATCTGCGCCCAAATACTGATCGTTGTAAAAGAAATTGCAGTTAAGGCGCTCGATAAACTCACCTAGCGCCGAGCAAAGTGCGCTCTCTTTGGTGGCGCCTTTACCGTTGGTAAAACACATCGGCGATGCCGCATCGCGAATGTGTAGCGACCACACATTTGGCACGATATTGCGCCAGGACGAGATCTCAATCTTCATGCCAAGGTCGGCCAAAATACCAGTCATGTTGCTGATGGTTTGTTCAAGTGGCAGGTCTTTACCCAAGATGTAATGGCTGGCATCGTCTTCTGCTTGTCCCATAAGCATGGCTTGGGCATCTTCGTCGAGGTTTTCAACCGTCTCGATTTTAAACTCAGGGCCAGTTTGCACGACTTTTTTCACGGTACAGCGGTCAATCGATCTTAAGATACCTTGTCTGTCTTTATCAGAAATACTTTCTGGCAGCTCCGCCTGAATTTGAAAAATTTGGTTATAACGATTTTCAGGATCAACAATATTGTTCTGCGACAGCCTGATATTTTCCGTAGGAATGTCACGGGACAAACAATACACTCGGACAAAATAGGCTGCACAAAGGGCCGATGAGGCCAAGAAATAATCAAAAGGACTTGGTGCTGAGCCATCACCTTTGTAGCGAATAGGTTGATCAGCGATGACAGTAAAATCATCAAACTTAGCTTCAATTCTGAGGTTGTCGAGAAAATTGACTTTGATTTCCATTGAACAGTTTCCTGAGTGGTGCGCGGCAATCGGAAGCGTTTAAACCTTTTTATACGGGAGGGTTTAGCGACGGCCGATTGGCGGATTAATCTTAATTGCGCTAATTATCGGTTTTTTTTCGGCAATAGTCTTGGGTTAATTACATAATTTGGCGAAATAGCTGCTTTTTAGCAGAAATTGGCATTAAGTGTGGGATTTGGATAGTCAGTCATTTCACTTAACCGTTCTCTCTAGTGAAAATACTGGTAACCCAGGTTTCGAAGCGTTTGATCTTATCCCAGTTAAAGTGCTGACCGGGGGCCACCAGATATAATGAAAGAGGTGTTTGATATTCATAATCCAGCACATTAATTAAATTACCATCCGCTAAATGTTGAGCCACCAAGATTTTGCTGATAAATGCCAGCCCTTGACCAGCCGCGCATTTTGAATGATAGGTACCGAGTCGGAGGTTTTTAATTTTGATTTTATCTGTTCACGGTTAACCTTAAATTTTAAGCAACAGTCCGTAATTGCCTGTTGCACGTCTGCACTGGTATCTTCGAGCAAGGGTAAGTTGAAGATGGTTGCGCTATCGCATTCATCACTCTTTATGATTAACGGTGAGGCAACCAAGACAATGGTATCTTCAATCAACTTGCGGCTTTCAAGTCCGGGATAAACTCCCAGTCCATGCCTAATGGCGATATCTATGTCCTGTTCTTCAAAACTTTCCAGTTTATTATTTGGCGCAAATTGCATATTCAAATCCGGGTTTTGTTGCTGAAAGTCAGTAAACATAGGGATAAGTAACAGTGAGGTTACCGAATGCGTGGCACTGATGCGCAAATCATTGCTGTTCGGTTCAAAGGTAACGGCTTTAACTCCCTGGCTGATTTGATTAAAGGCTTGTTCAATAAAAGGCATTAACAGCTTGCCCTGGTGATTTAAGCGAGTCTGTTTGCTTTGCCGTTCAAATAATTGGCAACCTAAATGATCTTCCAAGATGCGAATTTGTTGACTCACCGCCGCTTGGGTGACAAATAATTGTTCCGCGGCAGCTTTGAAGCTGTGACTTTTTGCTGCGGTAAGAAATACCTGCAGTGATTTTAATGGCGGTAAATTCTTCATGGCATAAGAAAATCTTAATCGTTGTTAAGTTTATATCGTTTGTAAGAGTATAGAATAAGGGCTAATTTAACAACCTGATTTACTTATTCTAAAGAAGGTCGTTATGAAAGTAATATATATAGTTAGTTAGTTTGATTGTTGTGTTTTTCCTATCTTTTGGAGATTTACAAGCGGTTCAAGACAAACAATTTGTCGGCAATGATAGTATGAATGAGGCTCTGCTTTCTAATACTAGTGCTGTTAAGATTTTCTATAGTGAAGGTGGTGGTGGAATTAACTGCAGAGTTGAGTTTCAGTGGAACGATGAAACTGTAGAGTATGCAATGGTGCGGGTGAGTAAAGTGCAATTTAGCAAACAACCGTTAACTAGCTGTTTGGTGAAAGATGAGCCGAATTTGATCGCAAGGAATACTTTCGATCCGACAACATCGCGTATTTTTAAAACGACTCGTGGTTTATAGCTAGAACACTAAATGTAAGTTTTTAAAATCAAAAATAGCTTATTCTGCTAAAACTATTTAAAATCTACCAAACTTTAGAATTTAAATAAGATTACCAGATGAATTCACAATTATTTTTTATTTATGACTCCCATTGCCCCTGGAGTTATGCCACAACCGCGTTAGTCAATAGCATTCATACTGCCTATCCAGAGATGCCAATGCATTTATGGCATATCGTCCATTATGACGGCAGTGACAGCGCCGGTAAAAAGCAAGTGGATACTGTGGTAAATCAATCTGCGGTAGAATTTGGTGAAGATTACCTTAATGATTCAAATGTGCCACAAGATGCCACTTTGGCAGCAAACTTGATGGGTTGGGTAAGTCATAAACAACCAGAGCTTGCTTTAAAGGTGCTGACCGCATTGCAGAAGCAGCACTTCATCGACAATACCCCATTTACCGATAAAGCGGATTTTAGTGACATTGCTGAGCAATTTAAATTATCCCCTCCGGGTAAAGTGTTCAAAAGTGAGTTAAGCAAAGACGCCGAATTCGCCTTGGGTGAAATTGCTGAAATGCAAGACATTATTGCAACGACCGCTTTTCCGGCGTTAATGCTAGCCGTTGATGATCGCTTGGTATTGCTTAACCATAATTTATATCTAACCAAGCCCGACGCGATTGTCGACGCGGTGACGCAAGAGCTTAACGCTTAGGTAAGTGATGATGAAACGTGTTGTGCTATACACCATGAATCGCTGCCCCCATTGCGAAACGGCAAAAAAATACCTTGCTCAGCAAGGTATTAAATACCGTTTGTGTAATACCAGTACCCCGGCTGGGCGAAAAGAATTCAATTTAACCGGCTATCGCGGCGTACCAGTGTTGAAAATAGGCGATCAATTTCTCAATGGTTTTACGGTGAAAGGGTTTCAACAGCTTTATCATCAAAAGTGATATTTAATTGATACAGACGTTTGCTCATAACCATCACTTTCCTTGTAACCCAAACCTAAACTCACGTTATTGGAAATGTGGTATAGGCCAGTGATACCCGTTTCATTTGAATCTTCAGCAATAGTACTCCAATGATCGTGATTGTTGTCATAATCAATATCGAGATAGGAGTAATAAATATTTAACTCTATTTTTTCGGCGACGAATGAGCGCAGACCAAGCGTTGCCGAATATCCATCATAATTTTCTTTGTAGCCACTGGCCTTATTCTCAATATTTTTAAGCGCAAGAATGGCGTATACTTGCGTTAACTCACTGAACTCATAATTATACCCTAAGCCAATAAAATATCTGTTGATATCGGCATGAGACAAAGTGTCAAATATTTTTGTTTCTGCCTCTAACGCTTCATATTGCGCGATGATAAACACATCGCTAAATAATGTATATGCGCCAGTAACAGCATAGCCATCAACGTCTACACGGTCATCAATTGTCGCATCCAGGTATTGCGCCTCGACAAAGCTCCAATTGTTTTTTTGTGCCCAGCTTGAATTACTGGCTACGAATAATAGTAATAAAACAGGAACTTTTAGGAAGGGTAGAGATGGTCGCGCTATGGCACATTTTTTTAGTAGTCGTTGTAGCATCGTACATTCCTTGTAACATTATGAGGCTTTGACTTTATCTTAAAAAGTAAGGCTATACAATTGCTTATATAGGTTTTTTCAAGGCTTAGTCGATTGAGCCTTAATCATCTAAGCCTTAATCATCTAAGCCTTAATCATCTAAGCCTTAATCATCTAAGCCTTAATCAACTAAGCCTTAGACTTATCTTATTTTTTTAAATTAACCACATAGCGGCCAACTACCTTGCCATCGATAAACCGTTGTAAATACTCAGGTACCTGATCAAGGCATATCTCTTCTGCTAATTCGGCCAGATTGTCTAGTTTCATATCGGTGGCGACACGTTGCCAAATGTGCTGTTTGGCGGTTAATGCAATGTTGACCGAATCAACGCCTAACAATGACACCCCGCGGGTAATGAACGGGAACACATTTAAGTTAAAAAATGGTGATGAGGCGAGTCCACAAGCGGAGACGCCACCGCCAGGCTTTATTTGTTTTAACAAATTCGCCAGGTAATCACCGCCCAAGGTGTCGATACCATGGGCCCAAAGACCTCGGCCCATCGGACGTTCATTGACTTCATTAATCACATCGCGGTGCAATACTTCGCTCGCCCCGATGTCGGTTAAATGTTTGCTTTGCTCCGGTTTTCCTGAAAATGCCGTCACTGAATATCCCAGGCGCTTTAATAACGCGATGCTAAAGCTGCCTACGCCACCTGTTGCCCCGGTTACGGCTACGGGCCCATCAGCAGGAGTCGCGCCCATTCGTTCTATTTTTTCGACACAAAGCGCGGCGGTCAAACCACCGGTACCGTAGATCATAGATTCTTTTAAAGACAATGTCGCAGGGCATTTAACTGCCCAGTTAGCCGGTATTGAAATTCGCTGCCCCAATCCCCCTGGAGTGTTCATTCCTAAATCATAACCGAACACTACTACCTCATCGCCAACATTAAAGGTGCCGGATTTATCGGCTAATACCACTCCTGCAGCATCAATGCCTGGCGTATGCGGATAGTTTTTGGTTACGCCTTTGTTGCCACTGGCGGATAAAGCATCTTTAAAATTAAGTGATGAATAATGTACGTCGATTAACAGATCATTATCGGGCAAGTCGTTAATGCTGCGTTCGCATATGCTTTGGCTAAATTGCTTGTCAGCAACTTCTTCTACATAGAGGGCGTTAAAGGTGTTTTCGCTGGCCATGTTCATTCCTGTTTTATTAATTTATGTTAATAACTTAGCAGACTACTCAATATTGGCCTAATAAACTTTAGTCTTAGTAGACTTGGTATAAAACGAAGGCATTGTCTCGAACGGTAATTCCAGCAAAAACTTTCATTTCAAATCATCACGTTTGCAAATATGTTTTGTGATACTTTTGTGAATTTTTCGTGATTTGGTTGGAACATTTCCTCTGCATACTGAAGGCAGTTTCAGACAACAAAGAAAAAGGAATGATGATGAACATTAAATTAACGGCAATACCGAATAAGTTAATACCAATAATGACCATGTTACCTCTGCTCTGCGCCGGTTCTTGGGCGAATGCCGCGGAATTGGAAATAACCGTGAGTAATGTCACCCAAGGTATATATTACACCCCGATCATTGTCGCCGCTCACACGGCAGATAGCAGTATTTTCAGAAGTGGCGAAATGGCGAGTAGTGAATTACAGGCGTTGGCTGAAGGCGGCGATATTTCTGGCGTCGCCGCAATGCTGGCAACGGCATCTGCGGATATGGTTGAAAACCCTGCTGCTGGCATGTTAGCACCGGGGATGTCGACCACTACCATGCTAACGACCAGCGATGGCAACAACTACCTATCTATTGCGGCCATGTTATTACCAACCAATGATGGCTTTGTTGGCCTCGACAGTTGGATGCTGCCAACCACCGCGGGTACTTATCACTTTACCTTAAATGCCTATGATGCCGGGACCGAAGCGAATGATGAAATCTTAGTTGGTATGGTTGGAGGGGCTCCGGGGGCACCGGGAATTCCAGGTGCACCTGGCATGGATGCAGGTTCTGGGGCAACAGGAGTAACTACGACGGAAGCGAATACCTATGTGCACATCCACCGAGGTAATTTAGGTGATGATGATGACATGGCCGGTAAAAGTGATTTGAATAACACCATACATCGCTGGTTAAACCCGGTGGCGACAGTCACGGTTGTAGTGAAATAGGAGTGGATAATAATGATTTCATCAATGCACAACATTAACTTGTCAAAAACCGTTTTCACTGTTGCCACTATCAGTTTATTGGGACTGACGGGCTGCGATCATGACGATGATGACACACCAAAAGAGCCACCAATTGATCCCGTCAATATAGTGTATCAAATATCGGTAAGCAATATCACCCACGGCCAACCAATGTCGCCAGTTACCGTAGTGTTGCATAACGACGGTCAACTATGGAGCATTGGCGAACCAGCTTCCGCGGCTCTGGAATTACTCGCCGAAAGTGGAGACGGTAGCGATTTGCTCAGCTTGGGTATGGTATTAGCCAGCGGTGTCGGCGATGGGGTTTTAATGCCAGGGTTAACGCAATCGATAATGGTGACAAGTGTTGATGTCGTACCCAGTCATTTGTCACTCGCGACTATGCTGGTGAATACCAACGATGCCTTTACCGGCGTGAATGCTATGTCGTTAACAAATTTGGCTGTAGGCGAAAGTATTTCTATGCTAACAAGTTCTTATGATTCAGGAACCGAGAAAAACTCTGAATTAGTCACGACAATCCCGGGGCCTGCCGGTGGTGGGGAAGGCTTTAATGCCCAGCGAGACGATGTCGACTTTGTTGCAATGCATCCTGGTGTGGTAAGCCAAGATGATGGCTTAGCTCAGTCGGGGTTAACGAATGCGCATCGATTTGACAACCCTACTTTACGCGTCACAGTTACTCGTATGGAGTGACCTTAGGGAATACCTTAATTGGTATATATCCACCTAAGGTCACTTTTGACCTTAGGTGGAAAAATGTCAGACACAATATTAGTGGTCGAAGATGAACAGGACATTGCCGATTTAATTGCCGTGCAACTGCACGAGTTATCTTTGTCTGTTGAGATTTGTCGATGTGGCAACGAGGGTTTACTTAAAGCGCTCAGTAAAGATTACGCTTTAGTTATTCTCGATGTGATGTTACCCGGAATGTCGGGTTTAGATATTTGTCGGCAGCTACGCAGTGAAAAACCGGAACAAGCGATTATGATTTTAACGTCAAGAACTTCAGAAACCGACCGAGTTTTGGGTTTAGAGCTTGGTGCCGACGATTATATGACCAAACCTTTTAGTGTACGTGAACTGCAAGCGAGAGTGCGTAGTCAGTTAAGAAGAGTTCACTTATTGAGTCAGCTACATCAACAAAATGGGCATAATGGCACCGATGTAGCACAAATGCTGTCAATTGGACGTTTAGAAATTGATCAAATTAGTCATCAAGCCCGTCTTTCGGGAAACCCACTCGAGTTAACCGCAACCGAGTTTGATTTGTTATTGTTTTTAGCATCGCATCCTGAACAGGTGTTTTCGCGGACGCAATTATTAGGCTCGGTATGGGGCTATCACCATAGTGGCTATGAACATACCGTTAACTCTCATATTAACCGGTTACGCAATAAACTTGAGCAAGACGTCACTAATCCTTTAATTGTACAAACCGTTTGGGGAGTTGGCTATAAATTTAACCGGCAAGGCGTGGGTGGATGAAACTTTCGCTTTATCAGCGATTATCGCTGTCAATAAGCCTAGTGTTTATTGCCATAGCCAGCGTATTTTACTTTTGGTCAGAGCAAGTAGCAGAACAACTTAGGTACCAGTCGCAACAGCGGTTGCACCTGTCACTTGCGGCGTCTTTGGCCCGTGATAATCCGCTGTTACAACAAGGCGTTTACGAGCATGGCGCTCTTGAAAACCTATTTCATACCTTGATGGTGCTGGGTCCCGCATTCGAATTTTATTTTCTCGACCCCAGTGGCAGCATTCTGACTTATTCGGCAGATAAATCTTTGGTAAAACGCGATAAAGTGGATTTAGCCCCGATATTTTCGTTAATAAAAGAACACGCACCACTGCCGGTTTTTGGCGATGACCCGCGCCACCTTAGCCGTAAAAAAATATTTTCTGCGGCGCCAATATTTAATGGTGCTGAGTTAAGAGGGTATCTCTATATCATCGTTGCCGGCGAGCAATACGATGAAGTGTTTAATTCGAATCAGTTAAGCCATCAACTGAAAATGTATCTGGTGTTAAGTGCGGCAGCTTTGGTGTTTTTACTGATCTTGATGCTTGGCTTGTTTCGATACTTTACTAACCCGGTGCGTCGGCTAAATCATGACATGCAAGCCTTTATTGACTCGAATTTTGATAGCAGTACTATTAACTTAACTCGTTGGCGTGGTAACAGCAGCAATGAAATGCATCAATTAGGCTGTATGTTTGCGCAATTGGTTAAACAAATAAATGATCAACTGGAAAAATTAACAAAAACCGATCAACAGCGGCGAGAGTTACTGTCACATATTTCTCACGATTTGCGCACTCCCTTAGCCTCAATGCAGGGGTATATTGAGACCTTAGCATTAAATTCGATAAGTTTATCTGAGCAAAAAAGACAACAATTCATGCAAACGGTGTTACGCAATTCCCAACAGTTGAATCAATTGATCGATCAAATTTTTGAATTGGCGCATATTGAAGGCGGACAAGTCACGGTTAATCAGGAAGTGTTTAATCTAGGCGAGTTACTCTATGACATCGTGGCCAAGTTTAGTTTGCAGGCGAATGCGCATAACATCACACTGAAGGTAGGTCCGCAAAAGTGTAATGTGCAAGTGTATTGTGATATTGGCAAACTTGACCGAGTTTTAAGTAACCTTATCGAAAATGCCCTGAGACATACTGCTGACGGCGGAGAAATAAGCTTGTTGGTCCAAGATATTGATCAGGCACAGTGTCAGTTAAAGGTTATGGATAATGGCAGCGGCATTAAAAAAGAAGAGTTGTCCTATATATTCGATGCCAGGTACCGTGCCAGTAATTCAGTTGATAATGGTCAAAAGCACAATGGCTTAGGATTAGCCATAACAAAACAATTACTGCATTTATTGAAAATTGATATTAAAGCCGAAAGCCAGTTTGGCAAAGGCAGCCAATTTAGTTTTAATCTTCGCAAGGCATAATCGCAATGATACAGACTGTGATTGTTGTCAATGTTATAAAAGTCGGGCATCATTAGGCTAAAAATAATAAGGCAGTATCATGCTTACTTTAACCTTAATTAATATTACTCTTTTACCAGTTATACCACGTTAGGCTTTGGTGACATTGCCCGACATGGCGTCATTCGTTTTTTAACCGACATTGAATCGCTAACCGGACTGGTGTTGATCACCTGGACAGCATCCTTTTTATTTTTAGAAATGCAAAGATACTGGAACAAGAACTAATGAATGTGGCAAAACAACATATTTCCAATACTACTACTATATTGAAAACCATGCGGTTGCCATTTTTAAGTTTGGCTGTGTTTTGTGTATTGTTAGGTTTGGCAACCGCAATGTTAACTCAAGCGGCAATCAACTGGTTTGACTTTGGTTTATGTTTAATTGCCGCGGTCGCCGCGCAAATTGCGGTAAATACACTTAATGAATACCAAGATTTTAAATCAGGATTAGATTTAATCACTGTTCGAACACCGTTTAGCGGTGGTAGTGGTGGTCTGGTAGAAAACCCAGCAGCAGCTAGTGCAGTAAAAAAGTTGGCGATAATCGCAATACTACTAACCATCATTATCGGTCTGTATTTTGTTTATCATTACTCGACCGAGCTTTTTCCTTTGGGCTTACTTGGTATCATCATTATTATTAGTTATACCAAATACCTCAATAAAAACCCCTGGTTGTGTCTGTTCGCGCCTGGGGTGGGAATTGGTTTGCTGATGGTGTTAGGGACAAGTTTTGTATTAACTGGTCAGTACACTATATCGGCTTTATCGGTGGGACTCATCTGTTTATGTTTGATCAACAATTTATTGTTATTGAACCAAATTCCAGACGCCGAAGCCGATAAACATGTTGGCCGAAATCATTTTATTATTGCCTTTGGCACTAAAAGGGCATTAATGGTTTATGCATTATTTCTTTTGCTGGCTGCCAGCGTTTTACTTCTGGCTGGGCACTTTCATTTTCTTCCCAAATTATCGTATATTGCATTAATTCCTATGCTGGCTGCAGCTGAAGCGGTACGAATCATCAACAGTAATGTCATAAACAATAACGTTGCGCCAGAACCACTACGAAAAGGATTAGGACTGAATGTCGTTGCGGTAAATGGCACGCCATTATTATTGGCTATTGCCATTATCATTTCGACCATTCACTGATAATTCCCTTGATATAAGAACACTGAGAATTTACTAGATAATTAGTGTTCAAACCTCTAATTCCTTAGCCACGCCGCGACAATTGCTGGTTGATATGATTTTGGTTGGCAACCAAATACAAAATGCAATCAGACTTGGCAATCGCCAATTGTTTGGTTGCCATAAAAATATTCAAATCTATCTTAGAAACCAACTGATTTGAGCGTAAAGTAAAATATTGATCAACTACATTTTCACCATCTACATCCAAAACCTGCAGGTTTTCTAATCCGAACCTGTCTAACCAACCCAGTATCTGGCTAGCGCGGATGATGCCAAAATTATGTTGCTCAATGTTGCTAACTAAGGTTAAGCCATCTCTGCCTTCGTCAATACCATTGTACGAAATTGGTATGCCTGGTTTTACTTGTAAGCGTAGCGGTTTAAGGTAAATATCTATTTCTTTGTCAAAGTGACAATTCTCCAAATTGATTATTGTTGCTAATTGTTTGATGCCACTATAAGCCACTTCATGCGATTGAATATCACAACTGCTACCACATTCGATGGTAATCGTTTGGCAACCAAAATCTTGTTCCATTAAGGCCCCCAGGCGAATATCAGATAAAATCAAGGTTTGGCAAAAAAGTGCGGTTAGCGATAGTGCCATTTCATTCTTTTCAATGCTTACCGCAAATGCGGGGCTAAAACCGGACGTATTGTGTAAATCGACTACGACTTCGGGTGTTACTTCTCTTATGGCATTTTCAATCAGTGCCGCTCGTTGAAAATAGCCGTGCTTGTGTTCAGCACCAAAACATCGGTTTAAATCCATCCCGTCTTCAAGGTTGCGGTGATGAAACATTGGAGTATGGCTTGCGGCTTCCGGTGAACAGATAATGAATCTCAAATTGGTAGCAGGCCTGTCTCCGGCTTTTAATGCCGTTAACCATCTATGCACGGCGATTAACCCCGAGGGCTCGTTGCCGTGAATTAGGGTAGTGATCACACGGGTTCTGCTTTGCTCTCTGCCTGAAATGTCGATGATCGTTGGACCACTAATCGACAGTAAAAACTGATCATAGTCCGCTTTTAAAGACATTATATCGGGGTCTTGTAAGTAATTTATTTCGGAAAAATCTATGGACATAATCGCTCCCAGTTTGCCACAGGTTCACAGCTTTGGCTGTTTTTAATGTATTGCATGACTAATTTCTTGCAGGCGGTATCTTTATCAAATTGTTGCTCATAAAATTTTTGAGCTTGTTGTTGCCAAATTGCACCAGTGATTTTTTGCGCCAGACGTTGCTCAATAATGCCGATGTATAAGTCAATTTCATCTGCTGCAACAGCCAATGCTGCCAGACCATCTTTAGCAACCGGAATTAACGCTATGATCACCGTAGTAATTGGTACTTCTTCCGGCTGATATTTGTTGTGTAACGGCCACAATACTTTGGCGTTTAAACCCGATTGTGCCGCACGATAAAAGTTATATTCGGCATGTTTAAACGGTAAAACGCTGATCACTTCGTCAACGGTGTCACTCATGCCATTTGCCAAACCAATAGCAAACGCCGCATTCGCAACCATATCTATGCTGGTTGGCCCCGCGGGAATTGCCCTAAATTCAATGCGCATATGGCCACTACCATGATGATCATAAACGGGTCGATGCCAAGGCCATAACGTTCCCATATGCAAAGACAGTTCACTGAGTTCGGGCAGTTGACTTGCCCGCTTGTTGGATGATTTTTGCTTAACGGTTACCGGCAAAATTGGCGAATAAAGCGAAACGGCTTCGGCAAATATTTCCCAAACGCTGGAGCGTAGCCAGCCAAAGCCAAAATTCACTCGCGCCGGTTGTTGCCATTGAATATCGTCGCGATTGCGAATGTCGAGGGATTGTTTGAATAATGCAATGCGGGTTTCATCCCATAAGCGATTGCCCAAAAATATCGGTGAATTGGCGCCAATGGCAGTAACTAATGGTAGTGTTAATTGCGCGGCATTAAAAACTTGTTTAAATTTATCAAACGGAGTCATCATGTGAACTTGAAAAGACGTATTTGCCCCTTCCGCACATATGTCACCAACGGTGATGTTTACCGGCTCTTCGCCGTTAATGTTTATTTTAAAATCGTCACCGCGTTGCTGATAGAGCTGTTGTGACAAACAATGATAGCGCCCCAAGTCAGTCATATATTCACTGTTAAGGTGCTCGGCCCGAAGCGTGGGTAAAATTCCGATTGGTACAATTGAGATGCCGTGAGGTTTGGCAAGGGCTTGTAAATGGTCAGTCTTTTGTTGAATTTCTTGACGCAATTGACTAAAGGGCCGGCCCTCTTGTGCTACGGCAGATAAATTAAGCTCTAGGTTATACTGATTCAGTTCGGGTTGAAATTGTGGGTCATCAAGTTGTTTGAGTAGAAACTGGTTGCTCAAACTTACCTGACCTTGCTCATCGACAAGGTACATCTCCAGTTCCGCACCAAATTTCAGCGTTTGTTTACCAAAATTGGCTTGCACTAACACCTCTTTCAAATGCTCGAGTTGTTGATATAAGCACTGTTGAAATTGCTGGAAATCTTCAGCGCAATATTCCAATTTTGTTATATTTTTACCCATCAAAGCCTACCCTAGCATCGTAACTAGCGTAAGCATGCGCCTGAAATGATTATAAAGTTTTGATCGAGGTCAACTAGGAAGTGAAAGGTTGAATAACTATTTATTAACGGTTCGTTAATGGGCGGACTTTTATATTTTGTAAGCGGGCAAATCAAAGTTTACCGGTTTATTGCCATGCATGGTCAAATAACCTTTATAGCTGCTTTCGCCATCGCCACTAAACTCAAACTCGAATACGCTTTTAATAAATATCCCTTGTCGCTTTGAAGAGCCAACGCCGGTTTTGCAACGGGCAATCGCGATAAATTGCAACCCCTGTTGTTCACAATGCTGCGTAGTTAAAGCCCTCGCTCGCTCGGCAATTTTTCTCAGGGAAATAAAATACCAAACGATCAAAAAAGCAAATAATAAAAAGTAAATTTCAGCCATATTGGTACCTTAACTATTGTCCTTTTACTTGCGCAAAAATCTGACCTATTGCTGCAGATAATTGCTCGCTACGCTGTGGGCTGCGAATGCATTGCAGCAACGTGGGTCTGATAGCGGGCAGGGCGATTAAATCTTGAAAAACTGCCATAAAAACATCTTGCGCCACCAAGTTGACCAGTTTCTCTAAAAATAGAGTTAAACTATCCAGTTCATCAATGGCCAGCCAGGCTTTGCCTGAAATGGTTAAAATAAGATTTAAATCGGTTATTTGCTCATTGTTGATGATCTCAATGATTAGCGCTTTCACCACAGGATTTTGTGCATTGGCGGATACGGCTCTAAGGATACTGGCTAGTCTCTCGGCATCGATGCTGCTTTTACTTAGCTCAACGTTTGCCAGCTTGATAAATGCCGAGACTATTGAAATGGCTAACGGCTGATTTTCTAATGCCGAACATAACGGATTGAATACCTGACTTGGAATATGAGGGAGGGCATCAATTAACCCATGCTGATTTTCAACAGAATCAAGTCTGGCGGCAAAATCACACAAACCTTGTACGCCTATGCCTTGCCAGCTATCCCAACCAAGTTTGCCGCTAAAATATAACTGACAATGTTCGTAATGCTCAGAAGCTTTTTGTTTTAAATCGCGTTTTACCACCGCATTGAGTGCTGCTAACTTATATTGCGTAGGCTTAAAATTATAAGGGTTTGCTTTTAATAATTCGTCTTGTTTTTCGCTAGCATCTTGGCTTAAATCGCTGCCCAGTGCTTCCAAAATTATGGCTAAATAATGGTTGCGCGCGCCCTGGTTTAATAACCCTCGTTCATCAAGAGGAAACTTAACAAACCAGATATATGGCGTGGCTGGGTTTTTTTGCCAAAACACGATGGCAAAACAAGCATGCCCTTGAATCGGAAATGGGTAGGATTGCATGGCTTTTTCTACTTTTTCAAAGTCTTGCCTGACAAGTTTGGTCACTTTTCGACCCATGTCGTAAAGGCGATACGATGAGCCAGATAAGTGTAAAAGTTCAGAAATGGTAGATACGTTTTGCTTGGTTGCCATTATTTGCAGGAAATCGATGAATTATGTCGGCATTATATACCCAAGCTATGTCAAAGTAATACCCAAAACGATTTAAAATAATTATAATATCGATAATAATAGTGCTCACATACTGATTTTTTATACCATGCATATGTCGACAAAACACCAACAGCTGCCGCTGTTACTCAAGGCCTTAACCACGGCCTTGCGGGCAATCAATTTATGGCAGAATAAACGACCATCAAATTTTGCGCTTGCCAGCACAGAGCCTTTTTGTGTTGATACCTTATCGTTTGCGCAATGGCTGCAATTTATTTTTATCGAAAAAATGCAAAAAATGCTGACCAAGAACCTCGCCTTACCGACGCAAATAGCGCTGTCTCCGATGGCAGAAGAAGCCTTTAAAGAAAAAGCTGACACTGCAGCTGAGCTAATTAATGTGATTGCCGATATCGATGAGTTGTTAAGTGGCCAAAGAGAGCAACGTCTTTATGTCAGATAAACCAACCTCAAACATTGCTAAAGTTGACGAAATGTCGAGCCCTGACAATGTCGACATTGATGCACAAGAAAAACCGCCACAATTAACCATTCTTTATCAAGATGAACATTTAGTGGCAATAAATAAGCCCAGCGGTTTATTTGTGCATCGCTCTTTTATGGACCAGCATGAAAAATACTTTGCCCTGCAATTGGTTCGAGATATGGTGGGGCAATATGTTTATCCGTTGCACCGCCTGGACAGACCCACCTCGGGGGTATTGCTGTTTGGCTTATCGGCAGAGGTAGCCAGGAAAATGGGGCAGGCGTTTACCGATAAAACCATTCAAAAAACCTATTATGCGTTAACTCGTGGCCATTTATTGGGGCAAGGGCAGGTGGATTATCCACTCAAAGAGAAACTGGATAAATTGGGTGACAAATTTGTGGCTAAAGATAAACCCGCCCAAGATGCCATTACCGATTATCGCAGTGTGTTTACCGCCTCTTTGCCTATTGCTTTAGGCAAATTCCCCAGCGTCCGTTACTCGCTCATCCGGTTGCAACCGCATACTGGCAGGCGCCATCAAATACGTCGACACCTGGCACATTTACGTCACCCCATTATTGGCGATATCAATTATGGTGATAATAAACAAAACCCGTTTTTTGCCGAATATTTTGGCTTTAAACGTTTGATGTTACATGCGCAAAAACTAGAATTTAACCACCCAATTTCCAATCAACCGATATGCATAACCGCAGATTTTGATGACCATTGGCAACAGTTATTTACCACCTTGGATTGGGACGTGGGCAACGGCAATGCTGATGTTTTTAAGGGTTATTTATTAATAAACATCATTTAATGTTAGTGCTATAGTAACACTAACATTAAAGTTAAGGTGGAAACGGATGTTCATAGTAGATACCAATAAAGCGCAGTTTCGAGTCTGGTTTCTGATATTAATTTCTTTTGCTTGTTTAAGTAATTGTGCGTCATTAACGGCTGAAAAAAAACTGCAATGAAACACTAGAATTAGTGTCTAGTGGTGTTGTTAGCATTCAAATGGATGTGCCGGTAAGCTTTGATGGTAAATGGAATAGTAGTAGTGCTGCGACCGGTTTTATTGTCGATGCCAATTGAGGCATTATTTTAACCAATCGTCATGTGGTAACTCCTGGTCCGGTAACGGCAAAAGCCATCTTAATTAATAATGAAGAAATTGATTTAACCCCCCTATATATCGATCCCGTTCATGATTTTGGTTTTTATCGCTATCAACCAACGCAAATAAAACATCTGAATCCCCATGAGTTTAAGTTTAGCGGTAGCCTTCCTACTGTTGGTCAAGAGATCCGCATTATTGGTAATGACGCCGGGCAAAAAAATTCGATTCTAGACGGTACAATTTCGCGACTTGACCGAGATGCACCGCTTTATGGAAAAAGCAGCTATAATGATTTTAATGTTTTTTATATTCAAGCAACTATGGCTTCAAGTGGCGCCTCTTCAGGCTCTCCGGTGCTAGATAATCGTGGTGAGGTGGTAGCGTTAAATGCAGGAAGTATGGCTAAGTCAGCCAATGCTTTCTATTTACCGTTAGATAAAATAAAAATTGCGTTAAAAAAATTACAAAATAACCAAGCTATTGTCCGCGGCACAATACAAACCACTTTTAAATCTACACCTTATGCGGAACTTAAACGATTAGGGTTAAGTGATCAATTGGCCCGACAATATCGTACCGAGTATCCTGAATTAAAAGGATTATTAGTGATACGGTCAATTATTCCGCAAAGCAATGCTGCAAAACTATTGGCCGTGGGAGATATTTTATTAGCAATTAATCAGCAAACAATCGCTGAATTTTCAAGTCTTGAAAGCAGTTTAAACGAACACTTAAACCAAGACATTGACGTGAAGGTATTGCGGCGTGGATTAGAGTTAGCTCTGTCAGTGAAGGTAAGCGATTTAAATGACATTTCACCAACGTCTTTGTTAAAATTTGACGGGGGCACTTTTCATAATTTATCGTATCAACAAGCCCGCCATTTTAATAAGCCGATCAAAGGCGTTTTTGTTGCCAATTCTGCCGGTTCGTTTAGACAAGCGGGAGTACCTCATGAAGTGTGATCACTGAATTTAATGGTGTTAACATTAATACCGTTGAAGATTTACATAAGCAATTAAGTCAAATTGCAAGTGGCAAAAAAGTCAATCTTCGTTACTTTGATACGGCCACGGCAAATACCACAAATTATGCGTTAGTTGAAATTAACCGGACCTGGTTTGAACATAGTTACTGTCAGAAAAGTATTGAATTAGGGTATTGGCCATGCATTAAATCGACGGCTCCAGCAAAGGTTGAGCCTACTCTGGATAAGAGCAGTGAAGTTCAATCTGCGATGATAGATAATCAATTAAAAAATGCCTTAGTCAACGTTCGTTTTACCAGCCCTTATTCTATCCAGGGCCGAAGCGGTAACAGCAGTCGCTACGGTACCGGTGTCATTGTTGATGTGAAAAAAGGTTGGGTTGTCGTTCCTCGAAATGTGGTGTTTAGTATGTTGGGTGACGTTAAACTGGTATTTGATAACCGGATAGAAGTTATTGGTAAGGTTGGGTATATTCACCCGCTACAGAATCTGGCGTTAGTGTCATATTCCCCCTCGTTATTGACCAATATTGAAGTCGCGCAAATAACGTTAAGTAAACGGGCCATGGTTGTTGGTGATCCTGTGCTGCAAGTGGGTCTCAATTATGATGGTGTTATTGAATATCGAAAAACCATGGTAGATACCAAGGAAGAATTATGGCTTCGTCAGTTTAACGTTCCGCAATATATTGAAAAAAACATCGAAGTCACCTATTTAGTAAACCCTAATACGGTTATTGATGGCATTTTAGTGAATTCAGATAACGAAGTTACCGCGCTTTGGTCATCCTTCGAACAAAGTGATGAAAGAGGCAATGAAATTACTAGTGTCAGCGCTGGCATGGCGATTGAATATGTTGATGAATTAATGTCACTGGTGAGTAACCACAACACCTCTATATGGTCATGATATAACCCAAGTGTTTTTTTGGTCAGGATTGTACTTACACGCACCTCACAGAGCCGAAAAATTACAAGGCAACGTCAGTACTGATGGGGTTTATGTGGCAAGTTACAGTTATGGGTCTCCGGCAACCCGTTATGGCGTTTATGCGATGCAGCGTATTGTCGAAATTGATGGCCAGCCTATTGAAACGACCGAGGATTTTGTCAAAGCAGTGAAAGGTAAACAACATCAAACTTCCGTTTTAATTAAAACTTTGGATTTTAATAATAACTCTAACGTGATCACGCTGAAAATCGATAATAACTATTGGCCATTTTATGAAATGAAATATCAAAATGGACATTGGCAAAAAGTGGATCACTTATTAGCCCCTGAATACACGAAGATTTAATACCGTCTTAAATCTTCCTCGCTGATCAACCCCTGTTTTAATCGCTCGGCCTTTATCGAACCTGTGGTTCTTGCAAAATAAAGTAGACCATGTTGAATGGCATATTTACTTCACTAAATTACAGCTAAAAACAACGGCAGCGGATAAATATTAAAACCAAAAAATTATCGGCTGTTTGTTTATATATCGCTTGCCAAGACAAGGTAAATAGGTATACTCACCCGCGAAAGCTTGAAATGCAATACGATTTATCTCGATTTATAAGTTCAACACGTTCCAACATATCGACATATTAAGTAATCCATAAAAAGCTAGATCTCCATGTCGGAGTTGTAACACAATTAAATTATAAATTTAGGAAAGAGTATTATGTCTGATTTAAAAGCTGGTTCAGTAAAATGGTTTAACGACGAAAAAGGTTTCGGATTTATCGAGCAAACTGACGGTCCTGACGTATTCGTTCATTTTCGTGCTATCGAAGGCAGTGGTCGTCGTACATTGACTGACGGTCAACAAGTAGAATTCGAAGTAGTTCAAGGTCAAAAAGGCCCACAAGCTGAGAACGTAAAACCTCTATAAGCTTGTGCTACTGATGAAAGAGCTGATGTTTGATACATCAGCTTTTTTTGCTTAAATTTTATTGATTAATTAATTGAATGGTCGTCGTACATTGACTGACGCTATACAAGTGCAGCAAGTAGAATTCGAAGTAGTTCAAGGTCAAAAAGGCCCACAAGCTGAGAACGTAAAACCTCTATAAGCTTGTGCTACTGATGAAAGAGCTGATGTTTGATACATCAGCTTTTTTTTTGCTTAAATTTTATTGATTAATTAATTGAACGGTCGTCGTATTACATTGACTGACGCTAATACAAGTGCAGCAAGTAGAATTTTAAGTTGTTAAAAATCAAAGATGCCCGACTTTCTGGTGAATATTGGAACTTTAACCTAAACTAGGATAAGTCAATATTAAAATGGAATAAGGAGTAGTAAATGCGTAAATTTCTCATTTTATTTTTTATGGTTTTACTCAGCGCATGTGCAAGTGCTCCCAGTTGGGAAGGCATGTCTGAATCTGAAATATCTAACTGGAAAGACATTGGCGTCACAGTAGATCAAGTAGATACTTATGTGGAAGCTGGCATGAAACCGGAACAAGTAAAAGTATGGTTTGAGCAAGGGTTCAACAATGCTAATGAAATCATTCCATGGGCTTCAAATAAATTTACCCCCGAAGACGCTGCCGGTTGGAAAGCCTCAGGGTTATCGGTTGAAGGTGCGTTTCAATGGGCTTCAAATAAATTCAGTTATAGTGAAGCCAAAATGTGGCGAGACGAAAACTTTGAACTCGATGACGCAATTGATAATCGAGCAAAGGGGTTATCACCGGTTAAATAAGTAAAAGCAACTTGTTGCTGAACGGGGTAGCCTTAATCTGAACTATAATGCTACGTCTTCGCCTTCATTAAGAATATGTAACGGTATTGTCGATCCCAGTTCTTTATGCATATGCAATAATCTTAACAGGGCTGAGTGAGAACTGCGATCGCCCATTTTCCAGCTAGCGTTTCCATATCCCCAAGGGATCATCACTTTACAATTGAGTTCTTTCGCCGCAACTAGAGCGTCCTCTGGCGTAGTGTGAACATAGCGATACCATGAACCGTGCTCTTCATGAAAATAAGAGGCAATGGGCAATAAGCACACATCCATATCACCATAACGTTGTTGAATATCTTTGAAATGTTGGGAATAGCCCGTATCACCAGCAAAGAAGATGCGCTGGTTTTTGTGTTCCACAACCCAGCCTCCCCAGAGGGTAGCGTCATTATCTTCGTAGAGGTATGGTACCCATACTCGGCTGCTAAAGTGGTGTGCAGGTACAAAATGAATGGCCAGATCTCCTATTGATGTTGTTGAAAACCAGGCCATTTCATTAATACGATAACCGTCTTGAGGGAAGTGTTCAGCAAAGCCCAAAGGCACATAGTATTCGGCATCCTTGCCTATTTGCTCGATATCATCTTTGTTGAAGTGGTCGTAGTGGATATGTGAGTATAAAACCGCATCGGTGTTTACAATCTCCTCTTCAGTTGGCCAAACGGCGGCCTGCCGATTAAATCCTTCACTTATCCGAAAGGCCCAATTTACCGGCCAGTCAAATTGACCGCTAACCGGATCAAGCAACAAGGTACTGCCGTCAGGACTTTCAATAAAAAAACTGGCATGTCCGAGCCAGCGAATAGAAAATCCGGTATTTAAGCTGAGCAGGGGCTGAGTTCCGGTGAATTGGCATTTTTCAGCAGGTGTTTCACAAGTCACTACCGTTGATGTGGGGTAACAATCTTCTAAACATGTCTCGGTATAAGTTTTTTTACCTGGATATAAATTGGAATAACGAGCAGCTTCAGTTGGGTTATCTTTATATTTGACTACCGAATCAGACTGCTCAACACGTTGTACGGTGTTGGTTGTTGTACATCCAATAAGCATGAGGAAGGCTAGGCTTAAACCAATCCGTTTCATCTAAGTGTTCCCTTTTTAATTTGTTCGTTACTGATTGGCAAGTATCATAATACTTTTACAACGGATATATTCTTTTTTCACTGATATATTCAATATTTTCTTTTATCCGCTTATTTGATAAGACTGGTATTGTTTATCTATACTGAATAAAAATAATAACTAGTAGCCGATATGAATTATCAAACCTCGTTACAAAGCTTCCTGATTAATAGCTCTAAATATCATGAACAACCTTATCTTCATCAGCCAATAGACGGTAAGTGGCATACGTTTTCGTTTAGTGAAGTCGAACAGCAAGCAAGAGTTATTGCTCAAGGCTTATTAGCGCAAGGATTTGATAAAGGCGATCGGATTGGTATACTTTCAAAAAATTGTGCCGAATGGTTCATTGTCGACTTAGCCATCATGATGGCAGGGATGATCAGTGTGCCCATTTATTCGACGGCTGGCACGAAAACCATTAGTTATGTATTAAAGCATAGTGAATTGCGTGCCATATTTGTTGGCAAACTGGATTCGCTTAATGCGGCGATTGCCGCCATACCTACCGAAACATTAACCATTGCGTTTCCTTACCCAACGATGAATTGTCAGGCAAGCTGGAATGAATGGTTAGCCGCTTATCAGCCTTTAACTGAGTCACATCAAGCAGATATTGATGACTGTATGTCTATTGTTTATACCTCGGGCACTACGGGCGCCCCAAAAGGGGTCATTATAAGCTATAAGAATCTGGCTGCTGCGGCCAAATGTACATGTGGGGTACTTAATGCGACCAGCAATGATCGAGCTCTTTCGTATTTACCGCTTGCGCATATTACCGAAAGAAGCGTCGTTGAAGGTGCCGCTTTTGATGCGGGCTTTCAGGTGTTTTTTGTCGATAATCTGTCAACATTTATCGATGATTTACAACACGCATCGCCTACAATATTTTTATCGGTACCGCGTTTGTGGGCTAAGTTTCAGGCACAAATATTGGTTAAAATGCCCGATAAAAAGTTGAATCTGTTATTGAGTTTGCCAATTATCGGTAAGCATGTGGCGAAAAAGATCCGGTTAAAACTGGGGTTGTCCAACACTAGAGTATTTGCCAGCGGCTCTGCGCCTATTTCAATTTCGGTACTGCAATGGTTTCAAAAAATAGGCATTAATATCGGAGAAGGTTGGGGCATGACCGAAACGTCGGGGTTGTCTTGCGGTAATTTTCCATTCACTGAACAGCGACTGGGCAGTATTGGTGTACCAGTTGATTGCGTCGAAATGAAACTGTCAGAACAAGATGAAGTGATGATCCGAGGCGATGCGGTATTTAAAGAATATTATTTAAATCCTGAAACTAGCAAAGAGTCATTTACCGATGGCTGGTTTCACACTGGCGATAAAGGTGAGCTTGCCTCGGATGGCGCCTATAAAATAGTAGGCCGTATCAAAGAGCAATTTAAAACCTCAAAAGGCAAATACGTGATCCCGGTTCCCATCGAAGGTATGCTGTGCAGAAACAGCCAAATCGAACAAGTGTGTGTGATGGGCTTAGGTCTTAAACAGCCGATTGCTTTAGTGGTATTAGGTGAAGGTGTCGATCGATTTAAAAACGACATCCAAAAGGGACTAGCCGAAACCTTAGTTGCGGTAAATAGTGAACTAGAGAGTCATCAACGGTTAGACTTCCTATTTGTGTGTCGCGACCCTTGGACCATAGAAAACGAACTGCTCACGCCAACCTTAAAGTTAAAGCGCGATAACATTGAGCAGTTTTACGAACCTTATTTACCCAAGTCGGATGAAGAAAAAATCGTGGTTCAGGGCAATATTTAATCATCAATTATTTACTTCCGCCTAATTATTAATTAGTCTGAACCAGGTCTTTGAAATTTCAATAAAACATAAATATTAATAATAAAAAATAACGAATCAATTTGGTATCTAAGGTGAATATATGAACGCGACAATGAAAAAACTGTGCAGCAGTAATGATAGCCCATGGGGTCTACTTTTTGTACGAGTAGTGATGGGGGTTATATTTGTCGGCCACGGCTGGGGCAAACTCTTTGGAGAGGGCAACCCGGAAAAATTTGCCGGCTGGTTAGGCAGTATGGGCATAGAGCCTAGCTATATTCTGGCGGTGTGTGCAGGTGCTGCTGAAACTTTTGGTGGCATGATGTTAATTACGGGGTTGTTTACTCGCGTGGCATCGGCGAGTTTGGTTGTGCTTATGTTAGTTGCAATCGGGTTTGTACATCTTGATGCCGGTATGTTTGGTAAAGGTGGTTATGAGTTTCAATTGCTGCTGTTAGCTGGCGTAGTGATGACTTTGATCCAGGGCGCAGGCAAGTACTCTATCGATGAAATGCTGGCAAATAAGTAAGCTAAGCTCAGGATAAGTTAGCCTAAGTGATGACCGGATTACAGACCTACACTTTAGCCGATAAAAACGCCGTCATCCCGTTTTGCTTTTGAACGGGATCTCCTTGAGCGTGCTGTGGTTCTATCGTTTAAAGCCTCTTTATAACCGAAATGAGATCCCATCCCAAAGCATGATGGGATGACGGTGCTCTTTTTCTACTTCTGCTTTTGGCACTGACCGGGCCAATTGAATATTCTGATACCAGCTCAGAAAGAGGTTGTATAGGCGTGTTTTAATGGTCTCTGAATGGCACACAGTCTTTGATTTTTTACAGCAATTAAATTTAAAAGGCGGTTAACTATAAGTTAACCGCCTACGGTTCTCAATTTTCGCGCCGGGCGACACCTAAAAAACAGAATTTTATCCATCCATGGATGGGTAAAATTCCGCTTTAATGTTTAAGTTTTAAATTTAAACATTAAAGCGGAAGTGGATCACATCACCATCTTTCACTTTGTATTCTTTGCCTTCTAAGCGCCACTTACCGGCTTCTTTGGCGCCAGACTCACCGTTAAATTCAACAAAATCATCATAAGAAACAATTTCAGCACGAATGAAACCTTTTTCAAAGTCGGTGTGGATCACTCCGGCAGCTTGTGGTGCGGTTGCATCCACTTTTACTGTCCATGCTCTTACTTCTTTTACCCCTGCGGTAAAGTAGGTCTGCAAGTGCAATAAGCCGTATCCTGAATTAATCACCCGGTTTAACCCCGGCTCGGTAATGCCTAAATCTTCCATGAATTCTTGACGTTCGTCTTCATCCATTTCCGATAATTCACTTTCAATTTCTGCGCAAACGGCTACCACGACCGCGCCTTCTTTTTCAGCAATTTCACGGACTTGATCTAAATAAGGATTATCTTCAAAACCATCATCATTAACGTTAGCAATATACATGGTAGGTTTTGACGTTAAAAAGTTAAAATAAGCGACCGCAGCAAGTTCTTCTTTGCTTAAATCTAACGAGCGGATCATCTCGCCTTCTTCAACATGCTTAAGGATTTTTTCCAATACTGACACTTCAAATTTAGCGACTTTATCGCCGCCTTTGGCACGTTTGGCCTGGCGGAAAATTGCTCGCTCGGCAGTATCCATATCGGCAAGCGCTAATTCGGTGTTGATCACATCAATATCATCCACAGGGCTGATGCTGCCGGCAACATGAACGATATTTTCATTATCGAAACAGCGCACTACGTGACCAATGGCGTCGGTTTCACGTATGTTCGCTAAGAATTTATTGCCCAATCCTTCGCCTTTTGAAGCGCCTGCAACAAGACCGGCAATATCAACGAATTCCATCGTTGTTGGCAGTACTCTTTGTGGTTGTACTATTTCGGCTAATTTATCCATACGAGGATCTGGCACCGGAACCACACCTGTGTTTGGTTCAATAGTACAAAACGGAAAGTTTGCGGCTTCAATACCGGCTTTGGTCAATGCATTAAAAAGGGTAGATTTACCAACGTTTGGTAAACCAACAATGCCGCATTTAAATCCCATGATATGTTCCTATAATCTTGTTTGCTAGTTAGCTTGTTGCTTTGAATGTGTGTAGTCTATTTTGCGCTTTTTTTATGCCATCGCTTTCCCATATGGAAAAGCACCTGGCGGCTTCATCAATTGCTTGCTCTAATAGAGCTTGTTCGCTTGCCGGGGCTTTGCCCAACACGTAACCGGTTACCCGGTCGCGATGCCCTGGATGGCCTATGGCAATCCTGAGTCGGTAAAAATTTTTATTATTCGCAATGCACGAGATGATATCTCGTAAACCATTATGGCCACCATGGCCACCGCCTAGTTTAATTTTGCAAACCCCAGGATCTAAGTCTAACTCATCGTGAGCCACCAAGATGTTTTCTACCGGGATACGAAAAAAATTCGCTAATGGGGCAACAGCTTTGCCTGAGCGATTCATAAAGGTAGTGGGGATCAGTAAATGGACCAGGTTAGAGCCAATCAGGCCTTTACCGTATAAGCCATTGTACTTCTTATCAGGCGAGAGGGTAATGTTGTATTGTTTTGCCAGTTCTTTAACGAACCAGACGCCGGCATTATGACGGGTTTTGGCGTATTCGGGGCCTGGATTACCCAGGCCCACAACCAACTGAATATTAGTCGTCAAGGAGATTCCTTAGCGATTATTCTTCAGTAGTTTCTTCTGCATCACCTTCAGCAGCTTCTTCAGCATCTTCAGATTTAGCAGCTTTTGGAACGCTTGCTGATACAACAGCTGAATCGTGATCTTCGCCTTTAGCTAGCTCAACTGATGTAACGCCTTCTGGAAGAGCGATATCAGATAAGTGTAATGGGTGACCAACTTCTAGGTTAGCAACGTCTACTTCGATGAACTCAGGTATGTTCTTCGGTAAACATGCAACTTCGATTTCATTCAAGTTGTGAACAACGATGTTACCAACTTTAGTTACTTCTTCTTCGTTGATGAAGTGAATAGGAACTGCAGTGTGTAGTTCTTTATTCGCGTCAATACGTAAGAAGTCAATGTGCATAACTAATTCTTTAAACGGATGACGTTGCATATCTTTGATCACAACATCAACTTTCTCTGTACCTACCTTTAATGATAAAACTTGCGAGTAGAAAGCTTCTTCTTGCTGTGCACGCCAAACTTTGTTGTGTGCTAAAGTGATAGATACTGGTTCTTGACCCGCACCGTAAACGATTGCTGGAACTAGATCCGCGTGACGTAGGCGGCGGCTCGCACCTTTCCCCATGTCTGTACGAACTTCAGCATCTAATTTTAATAAATCCATAATGATTACTCTTTTTAAATATCAAATTGATATTGTTTAAAATTTAATTATTCTTCGCGACCAAAAAATAATCCTAATGCCCACTACTTTTAAAATGGGCTGCTTTTTAGTAAGTTTAGTAACAACAAGGTTGCACTGACTTAAAAAAGGCGGCGAATGATAACATTTTTCAGAGGCTTAACAAACAAAAAGTGCGCTTATTAGCGCACTTTTTTATAAAGGTAAGAAGTTAAAATGCAAATTACTGCGTTTTGACCTCAGCCTTTATTTAATCTTGTTGGGATTATACCAAGTTGGTATTATGCATCAAACATTGCTGAAATTGACTCTTCGTTGCTAACGCGACGAATTGCTTCAGATAGCATGCCAGCCAAACTTAATTGACGAACATTCGGTAATGCTTTAATTTCATCTGATAATGGAATGGAATCGGTGACGATCATTTCATCAATGACTGAATTTTTAATGTTTTCAGCAGCGTTGCCAGATAATACCGGGTGAGTAGCGTAAGCAAATACACGACGAGCGCCATGCTCCTTAAGAGCTTCTGCCGCTTTACAAAGTGTGCCGCCAGTATCAATCATGTCATCAACGATAATACAATCTCTGTCTTTTACTTCACCAATAATGTGCATTACTTGTGAAACATTAGCTTTTGGACGACGTTTATCGATGATAGCTAAATCGGAATCGTTCAACATTTTAGCGACAGCACGCGCACGCACTACACCACCAATATCAGGAGAAACCACCACTGGATTATCAAAATCTTTACTCATCATATCTTCAAGCAAGATAGGAGAGCCAAAGACGTTATCTACCGGAACATCAAAGAAACCTTGAATTTGTTCCGCGTGTAAATCTACCGTAAGTACACGGTCCACACCAACGCTAGATAAGAAGTCAGCAACCACTTTAGCAGTAATTGGTACACGCGCACTACGCACACGACGGTCTTGGCGTGCATAGCCAAAGTAGGGTATCACTGCGGTAATACGACCAGCAGAGGCTCGGCGTAGAGCATCAACCATAACAATAAGTTCCATCAGGTTATTGTTGGTTGGCGCACAAGTAGATTGGATGATAAAAACATCCGCACCACGAACGTTTTCGGTTATTTCAACGCTGATCTCACCATCGCTAAAACTGCCTACTTTTGCATCGCCGATTGTCATATATAAACGATCTGCAATTTTCTTAGCCAGTTCAGGGGTGGCGTTCCCCGTAAAAATCTTCATGTCAGGCACTGTCAGTTCCTCAGAAACTTTGATGACATTAAACATAATACAAACGACCTTACTAATTTATTAGTACTAATCAGATGCTGTGTGGGCTAACTAAATGTTAGCAAAACTAAAAAAAGTATTGTTTTTTAGTTGTGGATGTAAAAAAATCTTATATCCAAATTGAACACAATTAACATTTTGAGCTATTTTTTAACTCCGCCAAAATAGGCGATTGAGCCAAGCCCTTTGCTACAAATGATTTAACACCATTTGGTAGCTTTGATTGTACGGTAAGCGCTGATTGTTTATCGTCAAAGGATGAAAATATACAAGCACCGGTACCGGTTAAGCGTGATGGCGCGTATTCTAACAACCAAGCCATCATCTTGGCAACCTCAGGGTAAAGTTTTATCACCAAGTTTTCACAATCATTATGGCAAGCGGCAATATTGACGTCTTCGATCGAAATTTTTGCCGTGTTGCGCGGTAAATCTTTGGCGCCAAAAATTGCGGCGGTAGATATAGAGCATTCCGGTATTGTTACAAGAAACCAGGGGGAATCAATGTCTACCGGGGTGAGGTGCTCGCCAATACCTTCGGCAAAAGCGGTAAAACCACGTACAAATACCGGCACATCGGCACCAAGTTCGACCCCCAGTTCTGCTAAAGTATCGGTTGTAAGCTGAAGTTGCCAAATTTTGTTTAATGCCAACAGTGTGGTTGCCGCATTTGAAGAACCACCGCCCAAACCACCGCCCATCGGCAGTTGCTTGTCTAGCTTGATATCAACACCTAAGCTGCAGTTAGCTTGTTGTTGTAACGATTTTGCCGCTTTTACAATTAAATTACTGTCATTATCGACCCCGGGAATAGGGGTTAATAAGTTAATTTCACCTGTGTTGTTTGTTCTAAATTCGAGATAATCACCAAAATCCAAAAACTGAAAAACAGTTTGCAGTTCATGGTAGCCGTTTTTTCGTTGGCCGGTGATATGGAGGAAACGGTTGATTTTGGCAACCGAAGAAAAGCGCTGAAAACTTGTTGTCACTAGTTTATATCCCAATGATGAATAGCAATTTTTATGGTCAGTTCTCGATGCTTTATCGAAAGTTTGTTGGCTAAACGATAGTTGTTTACCAAGTTATATTGTTGATAGTCAATGTGCCAGTAAGTATTGTTTACCCAGGCATTTAACGTTTCTGGCAGTTGTGTCGTTTGGCTATATAGTACCACATCTTCAGTTTGGGCTTTTAAGCCTTTGATCCAGTAACTGAGTGCTTTTACCGGCAAACGTATTCCTGAAACCTGACTAAGCAAATCTTCTAAATTATCATCAGTGTAGGTTTTACCGCTTGCTGTTAATACATGCTGCTGATTCTCGGAGCTTAGCGTTAATACATTTACCCCAAGAAAAGAGGTGAGCTTTAATTGCAAGCTATTATTATCTTGTTGCCAGTATAAGTTGGCACTTTGTTTGTCATCGCCTTCAATAAAGGCAATTTTACCTTTAATGGTCCAGCTGGTTAATTGAGCAAGTTGTTCTGCTCTTTCATTTTTGTCCTGCAATAATTGTTCAACAACAGGTTGCTGAGGTAAAGATGTAGTACAAGCAGTTAATAACAATATAATCGCAGTTATAAATATATTTTTGCTTTGGTGGGTAAATTTTAATCTACTTTTAGCCATGTTGGTGACAAAAAACCTTTTTTTTTAGGGTTATATTGAGCCAGATCTATTAATCGTGGTCTGAATTACGTAAAATTACATTATTCATGTTAGCCAATGATAAATAGATTTTACTCATTTATCTAATGCTGATTTTTACAATTGGGTTATCTATTTTAAACTATGTCTATTTTTGCTGTTGGTATTAATCACAAGACCGCGCCAGTTTCTGTGCGTGAAAAAGTGGCATTTACTCCAGATAATCTTACCCATGCACTGCAAGAAATGGTAGAAAATCTAGCTTGTAAAGAAGCGGCAATATTATCTACCTGTAATCGCACTGAATTGTACTTTGTACAAGATAAGCCGCTTTCGGAAGTGCAACAGCGAATTACTGGCTGGTTAGAGAATTATCATAATGTACCTGCAAGCATGATTTCACCTTCGCTATATTGGCACCATGATCAACAAGCCGTTAATCACATGATGCGTGTTGCTTGTGGTTTAGACTCGCTAATTCTAGGCGAACCGCAAATTTTAGGGCAAATGAAGCAGGCGTATAGTCAAGCGAAGGCCGCAGGCTCTATGCAAATCATAATGGAACGTTTATTCCAGCGTACTTTTGGTGTTGCCAAACAGGTACGTACCGATACTGAAATTGGCTCAAGCGCAGTATCTGTTGCTTTTGCTGCGGTGAATCTTGCCAAGCACATTTTTGCCAAGCTGGAAAAAAGCAAAGTGTTATTAATTGGTGCTGGTGAAACCATTGAGCTCGTGGCTAAGCATTTATACAATAATAACGTTGGTAAAATCACAGTTGCCAATCGTACTGTCGCCAGAGCTGAAAAAATGGCGACAGAAATCGGTGCCAAAGTGATAACCTTGGCGCAAATTCCAGAACATATTTCTGATGCCGACATCGTGATCAGTTCTACCGGTTCAACACTACCTATTATTGGTAAAGGTATGGTCGAAACCGCCTTAGAGCAACGTCGTCATCGGCCAATTTTTATGGTCGATATTGCCGTGCCGCGAGATATTGAAGAACAAGTTGGCGAACTTGAAGATGTGTTTTTATACACGGTAGATGATTTACAAAACATTATTGCCGAAAATTTGGAAAATCGCCGTAAGGCTGCGGCACAAGCTGAAAAAATAGTGGTAAGTCAAACTAATGATTTTATGGCTTGGCTTAGAGGCTTAAATACTCAAGATGCCGTAATTGCATACCGTAACCAATGCTTAAGCAAACGTGATCAGTTGTTGGTAAAAGCGAAATTACAATTAAACCAAAATAAAGATCCCGAAGCGGTAATTGCTGAACTGGCAACGAAATTAACCAATAATCTGATGCATGCCCCAACCCGAGCTCTGCAACAGGCAGCGCAAGGCGGCGAGCTGGATAAAATTATTTATCTTCACGATGTTTTTGATTTAGATAAAAAAGATAACTAAATTTAATACACTTCCATTATAATACTTACATAAATCGAAGATAACTCTTTTCAAACTAACCCTTGGGTGAAAACAAATAAATGAATGAATCTGTATATCAAAAGCTTGAAATATTGGTAGAACGCTTTGAAGAAGTACAAGCGCTGTTATCTGATCCTGATGTGATTGGCAATCAAGAAAAATTTCGAGCGTTATCAAAAGAATTTTCACAACTTGAAGAAGTAACGAAAGTATTTGGTGACTATAAATCTGCAGAAGATGATTTTGCTATGGCGCAAGAAATGTTGAAGGATGAAGATCCTGACATGCGTGAGATGGCCCAGGAAGAGTTCAAAGCAGCGAAAGCGGATATTGAGAGCTTAACCCAAGATTTACAAATTTTATTATTACCAAAAGATCCAAACGACGATAACAACTGTTTTGTTGAAATTCGTGCCGGTGCTGGTGGTGATGAAGCGGCAATCTTTGCCGGTGATTTATACCGTATGTACAGCCGCTATGCGGAAAAGCAAGGATGGAGACTTGAAATCATCAACATGAATGAGTCTGATCAAGGCGGTTATAAAGAAATTGTGATGAAAGTAAATGGCGACAGTGTTTACGGTCAACTGAAATTTGAGAGTGGCGGCCACCGTGTACAACGTGTACCTGAAACCGAATCGCAGGGGCGTGTACACACTTCCGCCTGTACGGTTGTGGTGATGCCGGAAATTCCAGAAGCCGATGCCATTGAAATTAACAAAGCCGATTTAAAAGTAGATACCTTCCGCGCCTCAGGTGCTGGTGGGCAGCACGTTAACAAAACCGATTCGGCCATTCGTATTACCCATATACCAACGGGTGTCGTAGTAGAGTGTCAAGATCAGCGTTCACAACACAAAAACCGTGCGCAAGCGATGTCTGTGTTACAAGCAAGGTTGCAACAAGCCGAAGATGAAAAACGACGAAGCGCAGAAGAGTCATCACGCCGAAACCTGGTTGCCAGTGGCGATCGTTCTGAGCGTATTCGTACCTACAATTACCCGCAAGGTCGAATGACAGATCACCGTATTAATTTAACCTTATATCGCCTAAACGAAGTGATCGAAGGCAATTTGCAATTGGTGCTTGAGCCTATCATGCAAGAAAACCAGGCCGATTTATTAGCATCCCTTGCGGAACAAAACTAATAACAGCCTGGATTAATCATATAGGTGAGTAATACCCTTGGTCAGTAATTTAACCACAATAAAACAGCTTTTTGATTTTGCAAAAAGCTGTTTTTTGCAATTTGAAGATGCTTATGATGCCAAAGTAGATGCTCAGGCGTTACTATCGGCAGTGCTGGATAAGCCCACCAGCTTTTTATCAACCTGGCCAGAAAAACACCTGAGTGCAGAGCAACAAACACTGTTTTTGAGTTTTGTAAAAAGGCGGGAGCAGGGCGAACCTGTGGCATTTATCGTCGGTAAACAGCAATTTTGGTCACTGGATTTTTTTGTTGCCCCATGCACTCTCATTCCACGCCCTGATACGGAAACCTTGGTCGAAGCGGTGTTATCGAATAATCAGGCAGTACAACTATCTTTGCTCGATCTTGGCACCGGTACAGGAGCCATCGCTCTGGCATTGGCATCTGAACATCAAACCTGGCAAGTTGATGCGGTAGATTTTAGTGCTGAAACGGTGCAATTAGCCAGATCGAATGCCGAACAACTGCGTCTTACTCAGGTCGATATTTATCAAAGTGACTGGTTCAGCAACATTAGCAACAGCAAAAGATTCGATATCATTGTTTCAAATCCTCCTTACATCGCCAGTGATGACAAGCATTTAGCCCAAGGTGATGTTCGCTTTGAACCAAAATCGGCATTAGTGGCCGATGAGCAAGGCTTTGCCGATATTCGCCATATCATTGATAAATCACGAGATTATTTAACCGTCAATGGCCAATTATACTTAGAACATGGCTTTGAACAGCATCAAGGGGTACAACAGTTGTTTGCGGAATATGGGTACGGAAATATCAAAACGTATAATGACTATGGCGGTAACCCACGTATTACCATAGGGATCAATACCACCTCGTAGGGTTGACCTACATATTGTTAGATTGGAGTCGGCCCTACCGTAAGCGGCTGTTAAGCTTGTGCGTCTAATCGTTGGCCATTAACAGCCTTACTATCATCACTCATTAGGTATAAATACAGTGGCATAATATCGTCAGGCTCAGCAATTAAGCTTTTATCTTCGGCAGGGAAGGCACTGGCTCGCATACCCGTTTTTGTTCCACCTGGGTTAATCGCGTTCACACGTAAACCCGAACCATCATATTCGTCAGCAATGATTTGCATCATGCCTTCAGTGGCAAATTTAGAAACACTGTATGCTCCCCAAAATGCTCGACCTTTATTACCAACGCCAGAGGTGGTAAAAATTAATGAAGCGGCAGGCGCTTGTATCATTGCCGGAATTAATGCCTGAGCAAGTTGCATTTGGGCATTCAGGTTCACTTGCATGACATCGTTCCAAATTTGCGCACTAATTTGGGTAAACGGCGTAAGCTCACCTAACATTGAGGCGTTAAGTAATGCGCCATCAATATGATTAAACTGATCTGTGATGGTAGATACCATATCTTTATAATTTTGCGCAGTGGCACCTTTCATATCTAAAGGAATGATCGCCGGCTCAGGGTAACCAGCGCTGACGATGTCATCATAAACTTGTTCAAGCTTGGCCACTGTTTTACCTAACAATATCACGGTTGCGCCAAACTTAGCGTAGTGCATGGCTGCAGCATTACCAATACCGGCTCCGGCGCCAGTGACTAAAATAGTTTTGTTTTGTAAGCAATGTGGTTGAGCTTGAAATTCGAACATAGTTTTCTTTCGATAAATGATTATTGCTGCGTATTCTACCCTTACTCTTGATTGGATTCGAGCATATTTTCAAAAAATGATTTGTTAACTTTATCTGGGTAATGGTAAAAAAATGTAGCAAAGTGATTTTAGTTACGGTAAGTTATATTCAATATAATGTAACTGGTCATACTAGTTAATAAGTTTATAACAAAACGCCAATAAGATAATAATATTCAAGGCGATAAATATAGTTCTTCTGGGGAGAAAGCATGAAAAAACTAATCATCGGCCTTGCAATTGCGAGCGCTCTGGGCCTGTCTGCTTGTGATGATGAAACCATCAAAGACATTGAAAACGAAAATGAAGCCCAGGCTCCGGCTCTGGCTGTTTCTCGTGTAGCGTTTGATCCGGGCGCCGATGAGCCAGTTATCTCGGTACCTAATGATTTGTTATTTAGTGGTCATACCGATGGCACGTTAAATTTTGATAGCGCGGTTCCCGATACGACTGACTTTTCCAATCCTAGAGTAGCGTTAAGTGCCCTTGATGGCTGGTCAACGCATCAGCCTTTCGTGCTTGCTTTTGATTTTGACGAAGGCGTATCACTCGACCCTGCCGGCATCTTTAATAGCGATGCGGTTACCATGTATGAAGCGGTGATGGGCGCAGATTTGAACGACGCCGAATGTAACCCTGTGCCTGCAGGCATTGCCTGTAAAGGCGTTAAGCAAATGGTGTTAGGCGAAGATTTCATCGTCCAAGCGTTTGGTAGTGACTTGGCTATCATTCCAATGAAACCATTAAAAGCCAAAACCACTTACATTATTGCCTTGACCAAAAACCTTACCGATACCAATGGCGATGCTATTTTAGGTTCTTCTACCTATGAAACAGTACGACAAGATGTAAATACCAAACCATTGGCCGATCCTGACCAATTTACCTTACAAAATCTGATCAACAGTTATGAAAACATTGCCGAAGGTTTTGGACTGGACCGAGACAACATTACCTATACGATGGCGATGACGACACAGTCTATTAATGATGTGTTAGGTGTTGCGAAGCAATTAATTTTGGCTGATTTGGCAAGCCCTGCTACAGCAGCTCATATTGGTGTTCAAAATATGGGATTCACTGCAGCAGATGCTTTAGCACTTAACCCAGAAGACCCGACTACCTTAATGTTTGCAGCCGCAGATATTTATGGTGGCACAGTTAATAATGTCCGTTATTACGGTGGTGTTCCAACTGAAGAAAATCAAACGGCACCGCTAAATCAGCATTGGAAAGCCGCATGTGACTCTGGTGTGACATTGGCCGGTCTTGCGCAAAGTAATCCGGACCTGATACCGGAAGGGCCAGTTTCTGTGAATGATGGTTATTGTATGGCATTTGGCTTACGTGATATCGGCGTCGATGCAGAGCGAAATTTAACCAAGTTCAATCCGGTGCCAGCACTTGTTGAACATCAAAACCTAGAGGTTTTGATGGCAATTCCAGATGAAACAGATGTTAACATTACCCGTACATTGTTTGGTATGGACCCCATTACAAAACCTGAAAATGGCTGGCCAGTAGTGATGTTTCAACATGGTTTTGGTCGCTCTAAAGAAGACATGTTAGCGTTATCTGGTGTTTTAGCCATCAATGGTTTTGCTGTTGCGTCCCTCGATCAACCACTACATGGAAGCCGTGGTTATGGGGCGATAAGTGCTTCATTAAACCCAGCAGTGTACCTAAATCTGGAGTCATTATTGACGGTTCGCGACAACTTACGCCAAAGTGTTGCTGATACACTGGCATTTCGTGCAGCATTAAATACGGTTTACGACGCAGAAGGTCCATTTGCAGAAATCGATGGCACCAATGTTTATTATGCTGGCCAGTCTTTGGGCTCGATCACCGGTCATAATTTTATGGCGTTAACCAATACGAGTCTTGGTGGGGATAAAGCTGTTTATGATCCGATGTTTAAGGTGAAAGCTGCCGCATTATCAGTACCAGGTGCGGGTATGGCAAACTTTTTATTTAACTCTCCTGCATTTGGTAGTTTCGTTAAGGGCTCTTTAGTGTATGCAAGCTCGACAGACTTCCAAAATTTTGTCCAGGCATACGGCTTTGAAGATGATCTTAGTGCTGGATGGGATGCTTTTGTGCCAAATTTAACCGCAGAGCAATTAGCGGCATTTAATTCTTCATTTGCAGACTTTATGTTTGCAGCGCAATCAGTTACTGATTCGGGTGATCCATTAAGTTATACAAGTATGTTAGCGAGTAATGATTCTAATATCTTGATTCATTCAGTTGTGGGTAACGGTATGGACAGCTTAGAAGATCAAGTTATTCCTGCTGCAACTCCTAGTTCACCATTGGCGGGATTTAACCCTCTAATTGATTTACTTGGCCTGGAGGTGACATCAGACATGCTTGTAGATGAAAATGGTGTATCTGGTGCGGTTAAATTTGTCAACGGTAATCATGGCTCTTTGCTTGACCCTAACGACAGACCTGAGTCTATTAATGAAGCCGCGGTTACCACTGAAATGCAATCTCAAATTGCGACTTATTTTATTAGCGAAGGTACCGCTATTATCGTGTCAGAGAGTGACCTTGTGTTGAAATGATTTTTCACAAAAATTTGTAATAAAAAAGGAGGCTTTGCCTCCTTTTTGTTTTTTCCTATAGTATCATAACGATAATTTAGTATTATTATTCAAGTTCAGGAGAACTCAGTTGGAATTTCTTTACGAATACGGCCTATTTTTTACCAAGGTATTTACCTTTGTTATCGCCGTGATTGCCATCATTGCCGCCATTGCGGGTGCCGCGCATAAACAGAAACATAAAAAAGGTGAGTTGGAAATTAACGACTTGTCGGAGCAATTTGCCGATGTTGAACAATATATGGTTGAACATTTATTATCAAAAGATGAATTAAAGCAGCACGATAAAGATTTAAAGAAAAAGCTAAAAGGTGAAGCGAAAGCCGAAAAAGACGGTGCTATCGAGGCGAAACCACGATTATTTGTGATTGATTTTAAAGGCAGCCTGGATGCCCGTGAAGTTGACAGCTTGCGTGAAGAAATCAGCGCGGTATTATCGGTGGCAACAACGGAAGATGAAGTACTGGTGCGTGTTGAAAGTGGCGGCGGCATGGTGCATGGCTATGGTTTGGCGTCTTCACAGCTCGATAGAATACGTCAACAAAGTATCCCGCTGACTATCTCGGTCGATAAAGTGGCCGCCAGTGGTGGTTATATGATGGCGTGTGTTGCCGACAAAATTATTTCCGCGCCATTTGCTATTCTTGGCTCAATCGGCGTGATTGCGCAAATACCAAACTTTCATAAACTCTTGAAAAAGAGCAATATCGAATTCGAACAGTTAACCGCAGGGGAATACAAACGTACCCTGACCATGTTTGGTGAAAACACCGATAAAGGTCGTGAAAAGTTTGTCGAAGAGTTGGAAGAAACTCATGTTTTGTTTAAAGACTTTGTCAGTGAGCATCGTCCAAGCCTAGATATCAACAAAGTTGCCACGGGCGAGCATTGGTTTGGTTTGAAAGCGAAAGAGCTGGGCTTAGTCGATGAAATTCAAACCAGTGACGATTACTTGCACAATGCTGCGAAAAAGGCAAAAGTGATCTCAGTGAAATATTCATTGAAAAAGGGATTTGCGGAAAAATTTTCAAAGGCGGCTTCTCTTTCAATTGAACAAACGGTAAATAAGCTTTGGCAAAACAACCGTATTTTTCCAAGTTAAGTAACCTGAACAAGTGAAAAGCAAAATGATTAATAGGGCAGGTTGGTTGTGAAACAGCAATTTTGGCTAGACTGCTGGACGAATACTCGTTTAGGCTTTCACCAGGATGAATTGCAACCATTGATGGTTGAGCATTTTCCAAATTTGGTTAACGCCACTGACAATCGTATTTTTGTGCCTTTATGCGGAAAAACAGCCGATATGCTGTTTTTTGCCGAGCGCTTTAAGGTGATCGGCAATGAATTAAGTGGCATCGCTTGTCACGATTTCTTTGAAGATAATAATCTGCTTGCCAATGTTAAAGAACGTAATGGCTTTACCATTTTTGAACAAGGTAATATTGAACTTCATCAAGGTGATTTCTTTGCTTTAGATGGCAAACAATTTCAAGCGTTTGATTGGATATACGACCGAGCAGCTATCATTGCCTTCCCTGCAGGGATGCGCAGGGAATATGTGCAGCACCTGAAAAATTTTATGACAGCTGAAACTCGTATATTCCTATTAACCCTGGAGTTTCCTGAAGATGAGATGAAAGGTCCACCATTTTCAGTAAATGAAAATGAAGTGCGGCAATTGTTTAAAAGCTATAAAGTCATTAAACAAGCGGAACGAGATTTAACCGGGCAAAAATTTGCGCGGATAAAATTACCGCTAAGCTCTTTACAAGAAATACTTTATATTATCTCTACCGAGTAAACTTAATGCAGCACTGAGCACAGATAATAAAAGGCCTAAATGCTAAGCATTTAGGCCTTTTTTGTTTGCCCAGCAAAGCTGGCAAACCCGATAGGCTGAAAGAAGCCTTATCACCCCGACTAAGGGGAAGATGATCCGAATGGCAAGGGCGTCACTGGCTAACGGTGGGGT